>OEIM01000968.1_pt1 | contig 10222 bp, 6 predicted proteins | sample 1538341 | NCBI WGS metagenome assembly OEIM01 (sample SAMN02324081, study PRJEB22366) | human gut metagenome | biome: human | place: Canada: Ontario | collected 2010-10 | reverse complement strand
CCATTACAGTAAGCGGTTGATGTGTCCTGTCACCGGACTGTCTTATAAAGAGCCTGCCCCTCATAATTTCTCGTTTAACTCTCCGCAGGGAGCCTGCCCCCGTTGTAAGGGGCTGGGGTATGTGAATCTGATTGATGTGGACAAAGTGATTCCCGACAGGAATCTTTCCATTTACGAAGGAGCCATCGCTCCTTTGGGCAAATATAAAAATGCCATGATTTTCTGGCAGATAGAGGCCCTGCTTGAAAAATATGATTTTACGATCAAGACACCGGTCAAGGATATGCCGGATGATGCGATAGACGAAATACTCTATGGCTCGGATGAGCGTATCAAGATAAAGAGCACCTTGATTCATACCTCTTCCGATTACTTTGTAACTTATGAAGGGATTGTGAAGTACATCCAGATGATGCAGGAGAAAGATGCATCGGCCACTGCCCAGAAGTGGGCGGAACAGTTTGCCAAGACCGATGTCTGTCCCGAATGCAAGGGCGCGCGCCTGAACAAGGAGGCGTTGCATTTCCGTATCCACGACAAGAACATCTATGAACTGGCAAGCATGGATATCAACGAACTGTATGACTGGTTGCAACAGGTCGATCCTTTTCTGGAAGACAAGCAGCGCATGATTGCCGCCGAGATTTTGAAGGAGATCCGTACCCGTCTTAAGTTTCTGTTGGATGTGGGACTGGATTATCTTTCACTGAACCGCACCTCGGTATCCCTTTCGGGAGGCGAGAGCCAGCGCATCCGTCTGGCAACTCAAATCGGCTCCCAGCTGGTGAACGTGCTTTATATTCTGGATGAACCGAGTATCGGATTGCACCAACGGGACAACCTCCGCCTTATCAACTCCTTGAAGAAGTTGCGTGACACAGGTAACTCTGTCATCGTGGTGGAGCATGACAAGGATATGATGCTGGCGGCAGACTATGTGGTTGATATGGGACCGAAGGCAGGCCGTTTGGGTGGGGAAGTAGTATTTCAAGGAACTCCGAAACAAATGCTTCAGACAGAAACACTTACCTCTAAGTATTTAAACGGACAGATGAAGATAGAGATACCGGCCGAACGCCGCCCCGGTAACGGGAAATCCTTATGGCTGAGAGGGGCGAAGGGAAACAACCTGAAGAATGTGGATGTGGAATTTCCTTTGGGAAAACTCATTTGCGTCACAGGGGTGTCCGGCAGTGGCAAATCCACGCTGATAAACGATACCTTGCAGCCCATCCTGTCACAGCATTTCTACCGTTCTTTGCAGGAACCTCTGCCCTATGACAGTGTGGAAGGACTGGACTATATAGATAAGGTGGTGAATGTGGACCAGTCGCCGCTGGGCAGGACACCGCGTTCCAATCCGGCCACCTATACAGGAGTATTCTCGGATATCCGGAATCTGTTTGTCGGTCTGCCCGAAGCGAAGATCCGTGGCTATAAGCCGGGGCGTTTCTCGTTCAATGTAACCGGAGGACGCTGCGAGGCTTGCGGCGGTAACGGATACAAGACCATCGAAATGAATTTCCTGCCCGATGTGCTGGTACCTTGCGAGGTTTGTCACGGTAAACGATATAACCGCGAGACGCTGGAAGTGCGCTATAAGGGTAAATCCATAGCCGATGTACTGGACATGACCATCAATCGTGCTGTAGAGTTCTTTGAGAATGTGCCTCAGATTCTGAATAAAATCAAAGTGCTGCAAGAGGTGGGGTTAGGATATATTAAACTGGGACAGCCCTCCACCACCTTGTCGGGCGGAGAGAGCCAGCGTGTGAAACTGGCTACGGAACTGTCCAAGCGTGATACCGGCAAAACAATATATATTCTGGATGAGCCTACTACCGGGCTTCATTTCGAAGATATCCGTGTGCTGATGAATGTACTGAACAAACTGGTGGAGAAAGGCAATACCGTTCTGGTTATCGAACATAACCTGGACGTGATCAAACTGGCGGATTACATCATCGATATGGGTCCCGAAGGCGGAAGGGGCGGAGGACAGGTGCTTGCTGCCGGAACTCCTGAGGAAGTGGCCGGAAGCAAGAAAGGATATACCCCGAAATTTATAAAAGAAGAATTGGAAAATTAACCGGCATACCAGCAATGAAAGAGAAAATAGCTAAAACCAACGTAGCCCGTCTGCTTGATAAGGCCAAGATAGCATACGAGCTTATTCCATACGAAGTAGACGAGAATGACCTCAGCGCTGTTCACGTTGCCGCCAGTTTGGGCGAGAACATAGAACAAGTCTTCAAGACTTTGGTGCTTCATGGGGATAAATCCGGATATTTTGTCTGTGTCATACCCGGCGAGCACGAGGTGGATTTAAAAATGGCGGCAAAAGTCTCAGGTAACAAGAAATGCGACCTGATTCCCATGAAAGAGCTGCTTCCCCTGACAGGATATATCCGGGGAGGATGTTCTCCCATCGGCATGAAAAAGCATTTCCCCACCTATATACACGAGACTTGCACCGCATTCCCGTACATTTATATCAGTGCCGGTATCCGCGGATTACAGATAAAAATAGCGGCCGATGACCTGATAAAAGAAACGAAAGCAGAGATTTGTTCCCTTTTCACCGAATAAATATGCCAAAAAGAGTCACATTTGTGGCTCTTTTTTTTTCAGATAGACTAAAAGTTATATCTTTGCAAAAAAAGAATACTAACTATTAATTAAATCTTTATCAACTATGTTTGAAGGACAGCCTAAAGGCTTATACGCATTAGCTCTCGCCAATACCGGCGAACGCTTTGGTTATTACACCATGCTTGCTATTTTCACTCTTTTCCTGCAAGCGAAATTCGGCTTTACAGCCGCCACGACGTCAACAATCTTTGCCAGTTTCCTGGCAGGAGTGTATTTCATGCCGCTTATCGGAGGTATCCTGGCCGATAAATTCGGTTATGGCAAGATGGTTACTACCGGTATCGTTATCATGTTTGCCGGTTATGTGCTGCTGGCTATCCCGATGGCAACCAATATCGGATTGTATTCCATGTTCGGCGCTCTTGCCCTGATTGCTTTGGGAACCGGACTTTTCAAGGGAAATCTGCAAGTAATGGTAGGTAATCTGTATGATGCTCCCGAGTATAGCGCGAAACGTGATACCGCTTTCAGTTTGTTCTATATGGCAATCAACATCGGTGCCCTGTTCGCTCCGACTGCCGCTACTGCCATGACCAACTATGTGTTGGGCAAAGCAGGTTTCAGCTATGTACCCCAGATACCTTCTTTGGCACACCAGTTCCTGGACGGTACGATAACGGCCGAAGGCGAGGCCACACTGACTGCCATGCAGACCGCACAGAATTTCACAGGAAGTATGGCCGATTTCTGTACTACCTATATTGATAAATTGTCAGAAGCCTATAACTATGGTTTTGGTGTGGCATGTATCTCATTGATTGCCTCTATGGCTATTTATGTTATTTTCCGTTCTACATTCAAACATGCCGATTACAACTCCAAGCAGGCTAAACCGGCCAATGTACACGAAGAAGAGCTGACTCCCGCACAGACCAAAGAACGCATCGTCGCTTTGTTGCTGGTATTCGCTGTGGTTATTTTCTTCTGGATGGCATTCCATCAGAACGGTCTTACCATGACCTTCTTCGCCCGTGACTACACGGCACATGAGGTAACCGGTCTGGATCGCCTTGGCTTCAGCGTATGGAATCTGGCTCTTCTTATTGTAACCGTTTATGCAGGTTTCTCACTGTTCCAGTCCAAGACAGGCAAGGGCAAATTGATTTCAGGCGTTATTGTTACCTTGGCTCTTGTGGTTTTAGGAGTCAATTATGGTACTATGGACCCTACATTGCCTATCCTTCCTCAGATTTTCCAACAGTTTAACCCCTTCTTCGTTGTCGCTCTGACTCCGGTATCACTGGCAGTATTCGGTTCATTGGCAAAGAAAGGAAAAGAACCATCAGCTCCGCGTAAAATCGGTATCGGTATGGTGATTGCCGCAGTAGGTTTCATGTTGCTGGCATTCGGCTCATTCGGTCTGCCTACTCCTGCTGAAGTAGAAGCCAATGGTATTGCCGAGAGCGCGTTGGTTTCACCCAACTGGCTGATCTCGACTTATCTGGTATTGACTTTTGCCGAATTGTTCCTGTCACCGATGGGTATCTCATTTGTTTCCAAGGTAGCTCCTCCCAAGTATAAAGGCGCTATGATGGGACTTTGGTTTGTGGCTACTGCTATTGGTAACTATCTGGTAGCTATCATCGGTTATTTGTGGGGTGATATGCAGTTGTGGATGGTATGGAGTGTATTGATTGTGTGCTGCTTGCTTTCCGCATTGTTCATCTTCTCTATCATGAAGAAACTGGAAAAGGTTGCGAAATAATTCCCGCCTATATTATATATGAAAAAGAAGCCCGCTTAACCAATCAGCGGGCTTCTCTTTTTTTATAAATTACAGAAGAAGGATACGAAAACAGGAACACTCATATCAATCAGTATTCCGTGGAATATGGCCAGGGGAATCATGTCTTTTCCCGAATAACGTGTGATGGATGGCAGCAATACATCCATCGAGTTCACTCCGGCAGCCGAGATAGGAGCCAGCTGTCCGAAATATTTCCGTATGAGCGGAGCACCGAGCAATGCCATCATCTCCCGGAAAATATTGGCCAGTAACGCAATGGTTCCCAATTCGGTGGCCAGTTGTAATCCGATAGACGGTTCTTTGAACTGTGTGATCAGAATGGAGGACAGTGAATAATAGGCAAAGCCGCTGCCCACCGCCATACAGTCGAATACACTCCATTGGCTTAATAGCAGACTGGCCAGTGCCGAGAAAAGCAAGGTTCCCGCAATGGTAGCCATCGGTACCAGGAGCATTTTCAGCCGTAAGCTTTTAATCAGTTCTTTCAATTTCTTATTGCTGCCTATGCTGATTCCTACTTGGAGCATCAGTGCATAAAGCACATACATGGAAACAGAGTGCATGTCATACTGGAAATTATTGACAGCTCCAATCATACATCCTGCACAAAAAAATGCGACAACAACCAAACTGCCTTTCATTGTTTGCCTCCTTTCTTAAAAAACAGATGAAATACCAGGAAAGAAGCTAGCATACTGCCCAAAATGCTTAATGTAGCCAATATAGCCGCCTGCCATCCGAATCTGCCTAAATTGTTAATGATTAAGCTGTTGGAGCCGATAGAGATTCCCAAAACAAACAACAGCAGGAAGATAGTGAGTGATGTACTCTTTTCTATTTTCTGTAAAAACTGCAAGTTGCGCAATACATATCCTATACCGATACCAACAAACATAATAGATATAATAGTAAACATAGCAATCAATTTTTATAGTAAAACATATACAACCCGACGGTTTCACCGAATGAGAACCATCATGCAATATATCTTTCATCGGGCACGTGTGTGGGTAGGATGAAAGTTGGGTAATAAATTACGTGTGAGTGGAAATCTAAACAAATCCGCTGAACCAATGTACATGCACAATGAAGTGATTACACAGGGGGGTATTTCCCGATGTAAGGTGATGTATGCTGTATGTAGTCTGTAATTGGTTCATATCATTGATTCATTTGCGGTGCAAAGATAATCCTTTTATGTATATTTTCAAAATAAATATTCATAAATCTTCTTCTGTTACCTTTGGACGGATATAGCGTGTGTTTTAACATAGGATCATTTATTGGGAATTTATCTCCGAATTCTGACGATAAAAAATATTCATTAATTGCAGGGGATAAGAACTTTATCTTTTCTGGAGAATTATACTTTTTTCTTGAATTGAATATTCTGTGTAAGTGTTTGTATACTAGTTGTTTATATTTGTTTGAGATAAAAATGAAAATAATGTCATAATTGGTGGCAATTATCTATACACCCTATTGATATTTTTTGTTTCTTTGTAATCTATTTATATACTAACACACCAAAGGAATGGATTACACCGAACAGTTTATCCGGCTGAATTGCAGCTTGATGTCGGATTACAAAATGATGAAGCTGAATGCCGACATGAAATGCATGGGGCTGGGGTTGTATCTTGAAACGATATTGTTTCTGCGAAAACAGCAGGAATACAAACATGATTTTAACGAACTGGATTTGCTGGCCGATCAGTGGGGAGCTACCGTGGAAAATCTGCAACATCTTATTAAGGACTTCGATTTGTTTCTCATTACAGAGGACGGGTATTTCCGATGTCTGTATCTGGACGAGGTGATGGGATATCAGAGCAAACTTTCCGAGCAACGTGCCGCTGCCGGCAGTAAGGGAGGGAGAAGCAGTAAGAAAAGTACGGTGAAAGCATCTGCAAAAGCAACTGCGTCTACAGCGTCTGCAATAGGGAGGGGCAGAATCAACGAAGGGAAAAACGGTGACACGTCCTGCATGGATCGTAACGAGGAAATCTATACGAAAAGCGATGATACGTCCTGCATGGATAATAACGGGGAAGTCTACATGAAAAGCGGTGATGCGTTCTGCGTGGATAATAACGGGGAAGCCTACATGGAAAGTGGTGGTGTACCTTGCATGGATAATAACAAGGAAGTCTACCTGAAAAGCAGTGGTGCACCCAGTATGGATAGCAAGGAGAGAATTTATATGGAAAGCAGGAATGTAGATAGTAACAAGACTGTCTGCATGGAGAGCAGCAAGCCAATCCATTCGGATTATAATAAGGAAATCTACAAGGAAAACAGCACGGAAAGCAACGTGAAAAGTAGTGCGGAAAGTATGAAAAATACGACTGCAAAAAATACAAATGAAAATTCAGTCAAAAATGTGATTCAAAGTGTTGATAATGAGTGTTATGGAAAGAATTTGCAAGCAAGCTTTAAGCAAAGCTTTATAAGAGAAGAAAAGAATAGAGGAGAGAAGAAAAACAACAATAACAAAGAAAAAGAAATAATTGCTGTTGCTGCTGTTGATAAACTTCCCCGATTTTCCGAATTGTCCGAAACGATGCCCCGATGGGAACAATGCATCAATGAAGCTTTCATTACTCAGAGTTGGCTGGAGGCTGTGGGGATGATGTCAGGTTTGAAAGAACTCTTTTTGAACAATCTTTCTTTTATTCGTGATCTGTTCAAGAAACATGTCGTGGCACAAGGAAACACAGGAGGAATCACTTCCGTGTCCGAAGCCGAAGCTTATTTCGCCAACTACATCCGCCGAGAAAGGCCCACCCGTCTTTTTCTGGAAGAAAAGCTGAAAGAAAGGAGCCGGATGCAGAATGAATCGACTTCGCTCTCGCCCTACGAAACGTACAATCCGCTGACCGGCGAACGTTCGTATTGCGGAGTTCCTCTTCCTGCCGATGCACCCCCGCGCCCCAACGGACGTGCCACCTGGGATAACCTGAAACAGAGCTGGATATGACGCGCGAAGAACATGCAGATTATGTGCGGTGGCTGAAAAGCCTGCCGCGCAGAAAGGACCATTTCCGTATGCCTTGTCCCGAATGTTCCGCAACGCGAAGCAATCCCAAAGATCCTTCGTTCAGTGTGCATATCACCCGTGAAGGGGGATGGGCGAAATGCTTTCATTGTGATTTCGCCATAGCGTGGAACGAGGACGAGATGTGGAAAAGAGAACAGAAACAACAAGACCGGGAACGGCAGAAACAGCAGAAGGATGCACCGCAGCACCGCAACACGTCGCAGCACCACGATACAGCACCGCAGCACCGCAACACGTCGCAGCACCACGATGCAGCATCGCAGCACCGTAACACGTCGCAGCACCACGATACAGCACCGCAGCACCATAACACGTCGCAACGCAAGCCGCACATCCCCCTGCAACCGCCTGTACATTACGTATGCCCGGTAATTAATAAAAACAAACAAATTATGAATGGAGAAATGATGGAATACATGGTCGACAGACGAGGTATTCCGATGGACGTCCTGACAAGGATGAAGATAGAGGAACGCTTGGAATTCCTGCCGCAGACCGGCAAGGAGGAAGCCTGCATCTGCTTCCCTTACCTGGAGGACGGAGTAATGAAAAACATGAAATTCCGGGATGCCGCAAAGCATTTCAAGATGGTGAAAGGAGCCGAGCTGATTCCTTGGAACATAGACGCCATAAAAGGAAAGGAAAAGTGCTACATCACCGAAGGCGAGATAGATGCCCTCAGCCTGATAGCCGCAGGACTGGAAGAGGTGGTGTCCGTACCCAACGGAGCCGGAGGCGCGAACCTTCAGTGGCTGGACCGCTTCGTGGAGTCGCACTTCGATGACAAGACGGAAATCATCCTGGCCATGGATACCGACAAGCGCGGAGTGGAGTTACGCGACGAACTGGTGCGCCGCCTGGGCGTGGACCGCTGCAAGGTGGTGGCCTGGGGGGAAGGCTGCAAGGATGCCAACGAGTATCTGTTGAAGTACGATCTTCCGAGGCTCCGCCAGCAGGTGGAGCAGGCGGCGGAAATCCCGTTGGAAGGAGTCTTCTGCCCCATGGACGAATGGGATACGCTGATGGATATTTATTACAACGGAATGCCGGAAGGAGCCGATACGGGACTGGATAATCTGGACCGGCTGATCAAGTTCGAGCGTGGTTTTGTGCTCACGGTCACAGGCGTTCCCGGCAGCGGAAAAAGCGAGTTTGTGGACGAAATTGCCATGCGCCTGCTCCTGCGCCACGATTGGAAGGTGGGCTATTTCAGCCCGGAGAATACCCCGCTGGCCTATCACTACCGCAAGCTGATACGCCGCGTGGTGGGCAAGCGTTTCGAACACAAGGGGATGCCGTTGCCGGAAGCCGGACAGGCCATCCGTTACCTGGCACAGAGTGTCTTCTCCATTATGCCGAAAGAGGACTTTTCAGTAGAGAGCGTGCTTCGCATTGCCGCCCAACTGGTGAGCCGGAAAGGAGTGAAGGTGCTGGTGGTGGACCCCTTCAACCGCTTCGAGCATCAGATTCCCGACTGGGAAACGGAAACGCAGTACATCAGCCGCATCTTCGACGAGTTCTCCAATTTTGCCGTGAAGCACAAGGTGTTGCTCATTTTGGTGGCGCACCCCACCAAGTTGCGCCGCGAACCGGGAAGCAAACGCTGGCCTGTGCCCACGCTGTATGATATCAACGGCTCGGCGGCCTTTTTCAACAAGACGGATTATGGAATGGTGGTAGACCGTAACGATGAGCTGGGGCAGGTGCTGGTGCGTGTGGCCAAGGTACGTTTCGACCATCTGGGCGGACCGGGAGATGCTTTTTTCGCCTTCAGCACTTACAACGGACGTTACACGCCTACCGAGGAGAGGACCTTGGATCATAATCCGCCCGAACCGAAGTGGGAGCATACCAATTTCCTGACAGAGAAGCTGAAGCCCGAACAGCAGGGCCTGGGGTTTAATGAGGGGGAATGAAGTAGTTGAATGTTGCTGTTCCTGAATAACTTGGGGATAGGAGAAGGGAGATGTCAAAACAAAAAGGACAACCCCGAAAAGTTACAGATAGTAATTATAACACGTAAAAGGATCGTATCAAGCTCTGTATGGAGTAATGATACGACCCTTTCTTTAGTCTTTTAGGATGCTCAAATTTCAGATTATAAGTTCATGTTTTCAAAAACTGAGTTTTGACACTCGCCTTTTAGGGCTTGTAGTTACAGTCTGTAACTTCTCGGAGTAGTCATTTTATTTTGACATACCCACTTTAAAAGTTGCTTACAAGTAGATCATGTTGCCGGCAGGCTTTACTGATTACTGGTCATTCTTCAGTGATCACTGATCATTCCTCATTAATCACTAGCCATTAAAATCCTCTCCACCGTTCCCGTTTTATCTCCTCGCACTGCCGTCGCTGCCATACGGGCATTATTTTCTCCAGCTCTTTCAGTTTCCATCCTTTCATAAAGCGTATCTCGTCCTTTTCCTGCTCCGTGCACAGGCTGATGCGCAGCAGTTCGGGGTAGAGCACCTGTATATGGAAAATCTTGGCTCTCCACAGCAGCATGGACATCTGCCAGGGGGTGAGGGCTTGGATGCGGTTCAGGGTGAGCAGCATTTCCAGATAATGACGGTAGAAGGCTTTGTCCACGGTCATGAGTTGGTTTATCAGATAGTTCATTTTTATTATTGTTAAATGAAAAGATTAGTTGAATGAAGGGTCAGGAAATCAAAGCGGAGGAAAGGGACGCTATCTTTGGAGAAAGCCCCCTTGGATACGTTATCTTTGAAGAAACCTCTTTGAAAACGAACGGCTCTCATTGG
>OEIM01000961.1_pt1 | contig 10278 bp, 3 predicted proteins | sample 1538341 | NCBI WGS metagenome assembly OEIM01 (sample SAMN02324081, study PRJEB22366) | human gut metagenome | biome: human | place: Canada: Ontario | collected 2010-10 | reverse complement strand
ACCGTTGGATTTGGAAATTCCTTTGGCTGTTCTGGTCAATGGCGGAACGGCTTCCTCGTCAGAAATCCTTGCGGGTTCTTTGCAGGACCTTGACCGTGCGGTCATTATCGGTAACCGTACTTTCGGTAAGGGATTGGTGCAGACCACCCGTCCGTTGCCATACGGTGGTACCATGAAGCTGACGACTTCTAAATATTATATTCCCAGCGGCCGTTGTGTGCAGGCTATCGACTACAAGCACCGGAATGAGGACGGCAGTGTGGGACGTATTCCGGACAGCCTTACTACCGTGTTCCATACGGCTGCCGGACGTGAAGTGCGTGATGGCGGAGGCGTGACTCCGGACATTGCGGTGAAGCAGGAGAAGCTGCCCAACATTCTGTTCTATCTTGTCAATGACAATCTTATTTTCAATTATGCAACGGACTATTGCCTGAAACATCCTACCATCCCTTCAGCAGAGAAGTTTGAAATTACAGATGCCGATTATGCGGACTTCAAGGCGATGGTGAAGAAGGCGGACTTCAAATACGACCAACAGACAGAGAAGATGCTGAAGAACCTGAAGGAGATGGCCGAATTTGAGGGCTATCTGACTGATGCTTCGAAAGAGTTTGAAGCGCTGGAGAAAAAATTGTCGCATAATCTGGACCGTGACCTTGACCATTTCTCCAAGGACATCAAGAGCATGATTGCGGTAGAAATCATCAAGCGTTATTATTTCCAGCGTGGAAGCATTATCCAGCAGTTGAAAGATGATGATGACTTGAAAGAGGCTGTAAAGATACTGACTGCTCCGGCAAAATACAAGGAAATGTTGAGTGCTCCGACAGTGACGTCAATGTCTCTGCAACAAAGAAAGGAGGCAGCCCCGGTTTTTCTGAGTACCGCTACGAGAGCAAATGAGAATGTTTATGATGAAATAGTATAAGGGCATTCTTAAGAGGGTTCTTTTATTTGCTCCTTAATTTATACCGGATAGTCTCTGTATAAGCCTTTTATACACGGCTATTCGGTTAAGTTGTTTGTAGGGTATTAACTTGTTTTATATTTTTGCAGGTGATAATGAAAATATTGACAAGGTTATGAAACGATTGAATTCTCTGAAAGTATGGCTGTCTGTGGTATTGTTGCTTTGCTTCTCTCTTTCCGGACAAGCCCAGTTCCTGCGCACTTCCTACTTTATGGAAGGAAGTAACCAGCGTATGCAGCTCAATCCGGCCTTGATGCCGGGACGCGGTTATCTGAATATTCCCGTGATAGGTTCGTTGAATGCTACCGTCAACTCCAGTTCCCTGGGGTATAGGGATATTATGGACATTATTGAGAACAGTGATGATAGCGACTATTTCATGAGCAATGACTTTATGAACCGACTGGATGCTACCAATAACTTGAATGTGAATTTGAGTACCGACATTCTGTCTGCCGGGTGGTATAAAGGAAAGAACTTCTGGTCAGTCAATGTGGGGTTGCGTAATGATATCGGTGCTGCCATACCGAAAACCATGTTCCAGTTTATGAATAACATGAGTAACCTGGAGTTTGGTGACAATATTTCTGACTATTTGGGCATTAACGAAACCATTAATGGACAGAAGCTTGAGATAAATTCCTATGCAGAAGTCGGCGTTGGCTTTGCAAGGAATATAACAGACCGACTGGCTGTAGGCGGTAAGGTGAAGATGCTGCTGGGTATCGGTAACTTAAAGCTGAACATTAACCAGATTCATGTGGAAACTCCTTCTGTGGGCTCTTCAGGAGTGACGAGTAAAGCTTCCATTCAAGTGGATGCAACTTTGGAGAACTCGTCAAAGCTGTTAGAACTTCCCGAGAACGAGAATGGTGATTATATCGATGAAATCGATTTTGGCAGTTTCGGTTTTGCCGGATATGGTGGGGCTATTGATTTGGGAATATCTTACAAGTTACTGGATAAATTGACACTTTCTGCTTCAGTTCTTGATTTGGGTTTTATCAAATGGTCTAAATCGAATACCAGTATAGCGCGAGCCAATGCAGAGCAGACTTATGATCTTCTTGACCCGGCCTCGCAGCAGGAGTTCATGAATATTGTGAACAGCGGCGAGATTCTTAACTATGACATGTTGCAGCTCAAGACAGAGGAAGCTTCTGAGAAGAGCCGTACCCGTGGATTGACTTCTACAATGGTTCTTGGCGCTGAATATGCCTTGCTGAATGATTGGCTGGTAGTGGGTGCCTTGTATACCGGTCGTTTTGCCAAACCGAAAACTTTGAATGAGTTGACTTTCTCTGCCTGCATCCGTCCGACGAATGCTTTCAATGTAGCTGCCAGCTATTCCGTACTTCAAGGAGCCGGTAAAACCTTCGGTCTGGCACTGAAACTGGGGCCTTTCTTTGCGGGAACAGACTATATGTTCTTTGGCAAGAATACGAAGAATGTCAATGCTTATTTGGGTGTTTCTATTCCTTTGGGAAAACAGAAAGCTGCTGAAATCTTATAAAGTGAGTTGTCAGTTGTCGTGGGTTATCTTTCTATAAAAGAGGATAATCTGCGATTTTGTTTTTACGAAAACGCAAAAAGCTTTATCTTTGCTGGTAAATACCTATAAACAGTACTCATGAGAATTGCAATAACGTTTCTCTTGTTTTTGGTTTTCAGTAGTTTGCTGCAAGCTTCACCCATACCTTTTTCTCCTATAGTGAGGAGCTATTCAGTGTCGGATTATAATGCTGGTATTCAGAATTGGGCCATTGCTCAGGACGAAAGAGGAGTGATGTATTTCGGTAATAACAGTGGGCTGTTGGAATTTGATGGAAGTGCTTGGCGGCTGTATGAATTACCGACAAAAGGAATTGTGCGTGCTATATATATCAGTGAAGATGGAAGAATTTATGTAGGCTCTTACGAAGAATTCGGTTATTTTGTCCGTACTCCTTATGACACTCTTCAATATCATTCATTGAAAAATAAGGTGAAAGATTTTGTGTTTCATAATGACGAAATCTGGGATATTGCTTGCGTTCAAGGAGAAATTGTATTTCAATCATTCGGTTCTCTCTTTTTTTATAATGGAAATTCGGTAGAAGGTATTCGAATGAAGAACCTTCCACTGAATTTGTTCCAGGTTGGAAATACTTTTTATTCTCAAAGAATAAACGGCGGACTTTATGTCTTTGCCGGTAGGGAAATGAAAGAACTTATTCCCAGAAAAGCATTTGGAGATAGTGATGTCCTGGCCGGGCTCCCTTATGATGATGCGGTTTTAATGTTTACCCGTAATCAGGGAGGTTTCCTGTATCGAGATGGGAGGGTAGAAAAATGGGAAACTGAATGTGATGATATATTCAAGAAGCATACCATTAATCGTGCGGTGATGACCAAAGACAGTTGCTACGTTGTTGGCACAATATCTGATGGCATATATGCGTTGGATAAAAAGGGAAAGCTGATTTGGAAGGTCAATACGGATAATAAACTACAGAACAATACTGTTTTGAGATTGTATTGTGATGATGACAACAATATATGGACAGCTTTGGATGAAGGTATTGCCTATATACACAACAATTCTTTAATCTATTATTATGAACCTCCATTTCGTAAAATAGGCATGGTATATGATGTTTTGGTAAGGGAAAATGAAGCTTATATTGCTTCTAATCAAGGACTTTATTGGCTTAGGGATGGAAAGACTGAATTAGTTCCGGGTTTGGAAGAACAAGCGTGGTTCGTCGATGAATGGGGAAAACAGATTTTCTGCGGGCACAACAAGGGGACTTTCTTTATATCAGGACTGAAATCAAAGCTGGTATCTGATGTAAAAGGAGGGATGTGTATGGAAAAGATTGAATTGAAGGAACAATCTTTTTTGTTGGAGGGAGCTTATGCGCTTCTGAATTTATATACGGAGACTGCTTCGGGAGAGTATTGCTTTACTCGGTCCTTACGTGGGTTCAGTCACATGATTCGTCATATAGAAGTGGACCATCAAGGGAATATTTGGGCGAAACATTTAAGGAATGGTTTGTATCGCTTTCGGATTGATTCGGATATGAAGCAGGTAAAGGATGTGCGGAAGTATGAGAGTTTGGGAGAAGTGAAAGGTGGGAGTTTTACTTTGTTCAAAATCAATGGTCGGGTAGTTTTTTCTAATGGGGAATATTTCTATACTTACGAAGATATGACTGATTCGATTGTTCCCTATGAAACAATGAATGAACAATTGATGGAATTGAAGGGAATCAAGACTGTGAGTCATGCGAACGGAGATTACTATTGGTTTGTGGGCGACAGGACTGTGTATTTGGTGAAGTGTGCGATAAATACTTTCAATATCGAACTTCGGATTCCATATTCTTTGTTTGACGGTCTGGCTGTGGAAGAACGAGGAAGCGTGGTTTATGACAAGAGAAATAATCATTCCTATCTTTGCTTGAATAATGCCATTGCCCGTATTGAAACAGATAGTTCCTCGTTATATAAATCTCAGACCAGGCGTTCTTTATGGATTTCAGAGATGCAGGTTACTGAGGAATTCAGTGATAAACGGAAGACATTGGTCGTGCAGTCGGGAGTCAAGGTCGAACATGAGTTTAATACAGTGAGTTTTACATTGTGCTATCCGGTTTATAACGATTATACTTATAAAGTAAGATACCGGTTGGAAGGGTATTCTGATCAGTGGATACCCGATGGACGCAATTTGCAGAAAAAGTATGCCCGTCTTCCTTATGGAAGTTATGTTTTTCGGGCGGAGATATATGATACTGGTAGAGTTTTGGCATCGGTGGAGTTTCCCTTTGAGATTTTGTCTCCGTGGTATTTGTCTTATTGGGCTGTGGGAAGCTACATTCTGATAGGGTTGTGCCTGCTGGCCTTGCTGCAATATATTGTTTATCGTTTTGTGAAGAAAAAGAAGGACCGTGTGATTGAGCAGCAGCGTGTAGCCCATCAGGCAGAGCTTGAACGGCAAGAGAAGAAGATTATCGAGTTGGAAAAGGAACAGCTTGAGGCCGATTTGCGTTTTAAAAGTAAAGAATTGTCCAGCGTGGTAATGATGAATATCGCTCATCAGGAGTTTTTGACTTCATTGAAAGAGGAGATACAGAAGCAAAAGTTGTCCGGACAGCATAGTCGTAAGAATTTGGATAAGCTTCTCGCTTTGGTTAACAATAATATAGTGTCTGATGAAGAGAGCTGGATAATGTTTCAAGCTAATTTTGACCGTATACATGAAAATTTCTTCCGGAATCTGAAACTTCAATATACTGATTTGACTTCAGGAGATTTACGCTTTTGTGCATTGCTCCGCTTGAATATGCCGACAAAGGAGATAGCGAAGTTGCTCAACATTTCTACACGTGGGGTTGATGCTGCGATATACCCGTTACGTAAGAAATTCAATCTGCTTCCGGAAGAAAGTCTGACTGATTTCCTTATAAATTTTAAATAACTGTTTTACAGTGGAATATTAATGGGGGAAGTATTAATATTGTACTCCCTCTTTTGTTTTTTAGTGATGGGTGTACTTTTGTTGTAGTGCGGGATGTGGAGGTTGTCGCATGCTTTTCTTTTATTTGCAGCAAAATAATATTTCTATAAATTAAAAGCATGAAAGACATGAAGTATTTACTTTTCAAGTTACAATCATTTTTAGTCTTGTTGGTGTTTACTGCCGTTAGTGCGTATGCGCAGAAATCTCCGGTCGATATGAATCGTTTCATCGACGATTTAATGAAGAAGATGACCCTGGAAGAGAAAATAGGTCAGTTGAATCTGCCGGTTACCGGTGAGATTACGACCGGTCAGGCTAAAAGTAGTAATGTGGCCAAACGTATTCGTGCCGGTGAAGTGGGCGGGCTTTTCAATCTGAAAGGCGTGGAACGTATCCGCGATGTACAGAAGCAGGCGGTTGAAGAAAGTCGTTTGGGTATTCCTCTCTTATTTGGTATGGATGTTATTCATGGATATGAAACGGTGTTTCCCATTCCTTTGGGATTGTCGTGTACATGGGATATGAAGGCGATTGAAGAATCGGCACGTATTGCAGCCATTGAGTCCAGTGCCGACGGTATTTGCTGGACATTCAGTCCGATGGTGGATATTTGCCGTGATGCCCGTTGGGGGCGTGTGTCCGAGGGCAACGGTGAAGACCCGTTTCTGGGAGCAGCCATTGCGCAGGCCATGGTACGTGGTTATCAGGGAAAAGATATGAGCCGTAATGATGAGATTATGGCTTGTGTAAAGCATTTTGCCTTGTATGGTGCCGGTGAGGCAGGACGTGACTATAATACAGTAGATATGAGTCATCAGCGCATGTTCAATGAATACATGTTGCCCTATCAGGCGGCGGTTGATGCCGGTGTGGGAAGTGCGATGGCCTCTTTCAATGAGGTCGATGGCATTCCCGCTACTGGAAACAAGTGGTTGATGACGGATGTATTGCGTAAGCAGTGGGGGTTTGGCGGTTTTGTAGTGACAGATTATACCGGAATTACAGAAATGACCGACCATGGCATGGGCGATACGCAGACTGTTGCCGCGTTGGCACTGAATGCAGGTGTGGATATGGATATGGTGAGCGATGCATTTGTAGGTACGCTCAAGAAGTCATTGACAGAAGGAAAAGTGACAGAAGAAGCAATTAATGCGGCTTGTCGCCGTATTTTGGAAGCTAAGTACAAGTTGGGCTTGTTCGATAATCCTTATAAATACTGTGATGTGAAGCGTGCCAAGAAGCAAATCTTTACCAAAGAGCATCGTGCCGTTGCGCGTAAGATTGCTTCGGAGAGTTTGGTGTTGCTGAAGAACGAGGGTAATGTGCTTCCGCTGGCCAAAAAAGGCACTATTGCTGTGGTAGGTCCGTTGGCAGACAGCCGCAGTAATATGCCGGGTACTTGGAGTGTGGCTGCTGTATTGAAGAATGCAACTTCTTTGGCTGAAGGTTTGAAGGCGGTAGCAGGCGATAAAGCCGAAATATTGACTGCGAAAGGCTGTAATTTGATGAGTGATGCCGAATATGAGAAACGTGCCACTATGTTCGGACGTTCTTTACACCGTGACAATCGTTCGGACAAGGAGTTGCTGGACGAGGCTCTTGCCGTGGCTGCCAAATCGGATGTTATTGTGGCTGCGCTCGGTGAGTCTTCGGAAATGAGTGGAGAGAGCAGTTGCCGCACGAATCTTGAAATGACCGACACCCAACGCATGCTGTTACAAGAATTATTGAAAACAGGAAAACCAGTGGTACTGGTGCTGTTTACCGGTCGTCCGCTGGTACTGAACTGGGAGCAGGCAAACGTGCCGGCCATTCTGAATGTATGGTTTGCGGGCAGTGAGGCAGGTTTTGCCATCGGTGATGTACTGTTTGGTGATGTGAATCCGAGTGGGAAGCTGACTACGACTTTCCCGAAGAGCGTGGGACAGATTCCTTTGTTCTACAACCACAAGAACACGGGACGCCCTCTTGCCGACGGTGCATGGTTCCAGAAATTCCGCAGCAACTATATAGACATAGACAATGAACCGCTTTATCCTTTTGGTTTCGGCTTGAGCTATACCACATTCTCTTATAGCGACGTGTCTTTGGACAAGACTAGCATGACGGATAAGGGCGAACTGACTGCTACCGTGACTGTGACCAATACGGGCAAGAGAGACGGTGCAGAAGTGGTTCAACTTTATATTCGTGACCTTGTGGGAAGTGTAACCCGTCCGGTGAAAGAGTTGAAAGGCTTTGAGAAGATTTTCCTGAAAGCCGGTGAATCTAAAAAAGTATCTTTCAAGATTACTCCCGAATTGCTGAAGTTCTACAACTACAATCTTGATTTTGTATGCGAGTCCGGTGATTTTGAGGTGATGATTGGCAGAAATAGCCAGGACGTAAAGAAAGCAGCGTTCAAGTTACTCTAACTGATTCTCAAGACGGCAATATGCAGCATTCGAGCCACTGCGTTGAGATGGCATTGTTGCTGCATATTGTCTACATCTTCACTGCAAACGTTTTGCAGTATTTGCTTGGTATATAATCTATCGTATAATGGCAATCGGTTATGGAAATCTTATGGTCGGCTTTGAGGCAGTGAAAGGTATGACGTTCTTGAATATGGGATAAAAAACTTCAGAATAGGATAAAAGCCCCCTTTGCTTTTCTATCTTCTTGCTCTATATATATGAATAGTACCTAAATATTTATTGTACTTTTATATTCCTTATAATCTGTCGTTTATGTTATACAGTAGTAGTAATGATGTACCCCTCCGGTGAACTGTGGTACTCTTGTGGTAGCTTGTTTTTTGACATATATCAACTTCTCCGGTATGTTTGCAAAAGAATTTTAAATCAATACAAAATGAAGAAAAATCTACTAATTACATGTGTGATGTTATTGTTTGCCATTACTTCGATGGCACAGAACAAAATTACGATTTCGGGTGTCGTTACGGACAAGACAGGCGAAACTGTTATCGGTGCTTCTGTTCGTGTGAAAGGGCAGGAGAGTAAAGGTAGTATTACTGATATAAATGGTAAATATCAGATTGTTGATGTGGCATCTAATGCTACCTTGATTTTTAGTTATATAGGTATGCGTGAGCAGGAGATTGCCGTAAATGGGCGTTCAACTATCAATGTGAAGATGGAAGAGGACAGCCAGCTCATTGATGAGGTGGTTGTAGTTGGTTATGGTAGTGCCAAGAAACGCGACTTGACCGGTTCTATCGTTACTGTGAAAGCGGATGAGATTGCCTCTAAGCCTTCTACCAATCCACTGGCATCCATACAGGGTAAGGTTGCCGGTGTACAGGTGGTGAATACGGGTCGTGCAGGACAAGACCCTGAAATCCGTGTTCGCGGTACGAACTCCATTAACGGTTTCAAACCCCTTTATGTGGTAGATGGACTGTTCACGGACAATATCAATTATCTGAACACTGCGGATATTGAATCTATGGAAATCTTGAAAGACCCTTCTTCTTTGGCTATTTTCGGTGTGCGTGGTGCCAATGGTGTAATCATCATTACCACTAAAAGGGCAAAAATAGGGAAGACGATGGTCAACATCAACTCCTCAGTGGGTTGGAAGGTTATTTATGACCGTGTAGGTGTGACGAATGCCGAAGAGTTTAAGATGCTGTACAACGAGCAGTTGATATCTCAAGGAAGCGACCCTTATGATTATACTCAATGGACTGGTAACACAGATTGGCAGGATGAGATATTCCAGACAGGTTTTCTGACCAATAACAATGTGAGCATTACAGGTGCAACGGATAAGAGCAAGTTTTATTTGGGTTTGGGTTACGTCATGGAAGAAGGTTCCATTAAAACGGAAAAGCTCAATAAGTTTACCGTAAACTTGAACAGTGAATATAGCGTAACCGATTTCCTGCGTTTTGGTTTCCAGCTTAATGGAGTTCGTGCCAAGTATCCTGATGCAAAGGGTGTGGATGGTGCTTTGAAGGCTGCTCCTATTGCTCCTACTCATGACCTTGAATCGGGACTGATACATACGCTGCCCGACTTCCAGCGTGCACAAGTGTGGAATCCTCTTATTGAAACAGAGCTGCGCGGTGCTCACAACAAGTCTGAAAACTATCGCGTGGCAGGTAATGTGTTCGGAGAGATAGATATTCTGAAGAACCTTACGTTCAAAGCAACTTTCTCTATGGACTATGCTTCCAGTCAGGGACGTTCATATTCTCCGCTGATTTATGTTTATAATCCCGATGTGGAGGGGGGGAAAGAACGGTTGACTGAAAGAGAAAGTGTGAACCAAAGCAAGTCTACCTCTCTTGCTGCACAGTCTGACTATGTGTTGACTTATCTCGGACAGTTTGGTAATCATGGATTGACATTGACTGCCGGTCTTACCACCAATTACAATGAGTCTTCCAGTTTGAGTGGTGGACGCAGCCAGCTTGCGGGCTACGGCATTTTGGTGGGCGACGACCCGGACAGATGGTGGCTCTCTACCATCGACGATGTATCTACGGCAACTAATGGCGGTTCTCAGAGTGACAGATTTACCATGTCTTATTTGTTCAGAGCATTGTATAACTACAAGAATCGTTATTTACTTAATGCTTCTTTCCGTAGGGACGGTTCATCTGTTTTCTATAAGACAGGTAATACTTGGGACAACTTTTACTCTTTCGGTGCCGGTTGGGTAATGACCGAAGAGAAGTTTATGCAGAACCAGAATGTAATTAACTTCTTGAAGTTGAAAGGCTCTTGGGGTGTGTTGGGTAGCCAGAATACTGGTTCCAGTTATCCGGCATATGCCACCATTGTTA
>OEIM01000948.1_pt1 | contig 10374 bp, 8 predicted proteins | sample 1538341 | NCBI WGS metagenome assembly OEIM01 (sample SAMN02324081, study PRJEB22366) | human gut metagenome | biome: human | place: Canada: Ontario | collected 2010-10 | reverse complement strand
GCAGGCAATCTGGAATGAATTTTGGCTACGTTACTGTGAACGGAGTGAACAGTAACGTCTGAGAAATATAAGGCCTGTCACTGTTGTGTAAACGGTTGACAGATGGAATTTCCAATGATAATATAAATTCATTCGACATAAAAAATATTCAGTTGTATTTTTTATATATAGATGTGTGAAAAAACAGTATAAAATACGACAACAGGAGGGAAAAAGATGGAGAACGAAACAGTTTCCAAAAATTTTATTGAGAATATCATTGATAAAGATTTAGCAGAGGGTGTTTATGACACCGTGCATACGCGTTTCCCGCCGGAACCGAATGGATATCTTCATATCGGTCATGCGAAATCTATTCTTTTAAACTATGGTCTTGCACAGGAATATAACGGCAAGTTCAACATGCGTTTTGATGATACAAACCCGACCAAAGAAAAGAGTGAGTTTGTAGAATCCATCAAGGCAGATATCAAATGGCTTGGTGCAGACTGGGAAGACAGACTGTTTTTTGCATCTGACTATTTCGGACAGATGTATGAAGCTGCTGTAAAGCTGATCCAGAAAGGCAAAGCCTATGTATGTGACCTGACAGCAGATCAGATCCGTGAATATCGTGGAACTCTTACAGAGCCGGGTAAAGAAAGTCCATACAGAAACAGAAGCGTAGAAGAGAACCTGCAGCTTTTTGAAGAGATGAAAGAAGGCAAATATGCAGACGGAGAGAAAGTGCTTCGTGCCAAGATCGATATGGCATCTCCGAACATGAATATGCGCGACCCGGTTATCTATCGTGTTGCTCATATGACTCACCACAGAACAGGTGATACATGGTGCATCTATCCAATGTATGATTTCGCCCATCCCATCGAGGATGCGATTGAGGGAATCACACATTCCATCTGTACTCTGGAGTTTGAGGATCACAGACCACTGTATGACTGGGTTGTAAAAGAATTGGAATACCCACAGCCACCGAAGCAGATTGAGTTTGCAAAACTGTATCTGACAAATGTAGTTACAGGTAAACGTTATATCAAGAAACTGGTAGAGGAAGGCATCGTAGACGGATGGGATGATCCGCGTCTGGTTTCCATCGCAGCACTGCGCCGCCGTGGATTTACACCGGAATCCATCAAAATGTTTGTAGAACTCTGCGGTGTATCCAAAGCAAACAGCTCTGTTGACTATGCAATGCTTGAATACTGCATCCGTGAGGATCTGAAACTGAAACGTCCACGTCTGATGGCTGTTCTTGATCCGATCAAGCTTGTGATCGATAATTATCCGGAAGGCGAAGTAGAATATCTGGAAGCTCCGAATAATATGGAGAATGAAAAACTGGGAACCCGTAAAATACCGTTTGGCAGAGAACTCTATATTGAGAGAGAAGACTTCATGGTAGATCCGCCTAAGAAATATAAGAGAATGTTCCCGGGCACAGAGGTTCGTCTTATGAACGCATATTTTGTAACCTGTACAGGATATGAAGCTGATGAAGATGGAACTGTACGTGTTGTACACTGTACTTATGATCCTGCAACAAAGGGTGGCAATGCGCCGGATGGCAGAAAAGTAAAAGGAACCATTCACTGGGTAGAAGCAAGTCAGGCAGGAAAAGCAGAAGTACGTCTCTATGAGAATATCGTAGACGAGGAGAAGGGTGTATACAACAAAGAAGATGGTTCTCTGAATGTAAATCCGAACTCTCTGACAAAAGTTACTGCATATGTAGAACCAGCACTTATGGAAGCAAAAGGCTATGACAGCTTCCAGTTCGTAAGAACAGGATTTTTCTGTGCAGATATCCATGATTCTAAAGAGGGTGCACCGGTATTCAACCGTATCGTGTCTCTGAAGAGCTCATTTAAACTTCCGAAAGCATAATGAGACTGAAATAGTAATATAATCAGAATAAAAAGGGAATGTTGCTTCTACGATTGTATAATCGTGAAGTAACATTCCTTTTTGGTTACGTTACTGTGAACGGTAACGTTTATTCTTCAGATTCAGATGCAGCGTCCATAGTCTCTTCAAAATTCTCGGGTTCATCGGCATCTTCTTCCTCTTCTGCATCTTTAATCTCAACTTCAGCAGCTTTATCGGAAGACTTCTCAGAATCGTCTGTATCAGCAGCTTCTTCAGCTTCTTCGCTTTCGGTGTCATCTGTTGCAGACTGTTCGCCTGTATGTTCCCAGGACTGGAAATCTTCGGCAGGTTCCTGATCTTCCTTAGCAGTTTCCTTTTCATCAGTCAGATCGAAATCATCAAAGTCATCTTCAAAATCAAAATCCTCTTTACAGGATCCTTTTTTGGCAATAAGGGCAGCTACAGCACCGGCAGCAGCTGCTGTAAGGGCACCTATTGCAACATATCCCCAGTATTTATTAATTTTAGCCATGATAATCATAAACTCCTTTCTGATATTCTCCTATTTTTGACAGCGAGTCAGGATAAAAATATCTTTTACTCCTGACACCATTTTATTCAGCTATAGGTTATTGTTATTTTAATACTTTCAGATAAAAAGGAAAGCGAAATTTTATGGAAAGAGTTAATGAAAGCAGTTGCATACCAAAAAGATACAAGGTATACTATGACAGGAAAGAAGAGGTTATTATGAGAAAAATTATTTTGGCATCTGCTTCACCCAGACGAAAAGAACTGTTGGAACGGGCTGGCGTGGATTTTGAAGTGCTGCCTGCATCAGGTGATGAGAATCGTATCTCAGACAATCCGGGAGAGGCAGTAAAACAGCTGGCTTCGGATAAAGCAGCTTCTGTTATCCGCACTATGAAAGATAGTGCCGACGGAACAATTGTGATCGGATCTGACACAGTGGTAGTGTTTGAGAATGTGATCCTTGGCAAACCTCATGATACAGAGGATGCAGTGAATACATTAAAGAAACTTCAGGCAAATACTCATCAGGTATATACCGGCGTTTCTGTATGGGAAAAGAAAGAAAAAGTCTGGACAGAACATACTTTTTATGAAAGTACAGATGTGACGTTTTATCCGGTTTCAGATGAGGAGATCAGAGAGTATGTTGCTACAGGAGAGCCTATGGATAAGGCTGGAAGCTATGGCATCCAGGGACTTTTCGGAATTTATGTAAAGGGGATCAGCGGAGATTACAATAATGTGGTAGGACTCCCGGTTGCCAGATTATTTTATGAAATGAAGAAATCAGGAATTAACTTAAGAGGATGACAAAAGATGATTAAAGCATGTATATTTGATTTGGATGGAACACTGGCTGATACGCTGGATTCCATGGCTTATGTGACTAATATTATTATGGAAAAATTCGGGTTGAAAACACTTCCGGTGGATAATTTCAGATATTACAGCGGAGAAGGGGCAAATATGCTGATCCGCCGCGCACTTAAGGATGCGGGGGATCCGGAACTTGCGCATTATGATGAGGGACAGAAGCTTTACCGGGAAATGTTTGAAGCAGATCCGATGTATAAAGTAGTTCCCTATAAGGGAATGCCGGAAACCTTAAAGAAATTGAAGGAACATGGAATGAAGCTGGCAGTTTGTTCAAATAAACCTCATCCTGCAGCTGTGAAAGTAATTGCGCAGCTTTTTGACGGGGAATTTGATATGGTAGTCGGTCAGAGTGAAGCAATCCGCAGGAAACCGGCACCTGATGGTCCGCTTATGGTTGCGGAGAAATTTGGTGTAAAACCGGAAGAATGTATGTATGTGGGAGATACAAGTACAGATATGAAGACCGGTAAAGCAGCAGGAATGTATACAGTAGGTGCGCTATGGGGCTTTCGTGACCGAAAAGAACTGAATGAGAATGGAGCAGATCTTGTCGCTGAGAAACCGACAGATCTGGTAAAGATTTGCGAGGAACATGGAAATGATTAAGTTGGTTGCAAGTGATCTGGATGGGACGTTACTTTTACATAAGGCACAGTCTCTGCCTGAAGAAATTTTTTCGCTGATCAGGCAGTTAGAGGAACTGGGGATTATGTTTGTAGCAGCCAGTGGAAGGCAATATCCGAATATGACAAAGCTGTTTGCACCTGTTGCTTCAGAGATTTCCTATATTTCGGAGAATGGTGCACTGGCAGTGGATCATGGAGAGGTACTGTATCAGGATTCTTTTGACAGAAAGCTGGCAGGGGAGATTATTTCTGCAATCCTGGAAAAGAAGGATGCCGAGTTTACCTGTTCTGCAAAGGATTACCACTACCTGATGCCGAAGACAAAGAGATTTCATGACCATATGTTATATGAAGTAAAAAATGAATGCAGATTTGTAAACAGCATGGAAGAGATGACGGCTCCTATCATGAAGCTGGCTGTGTTTGAACCGGCCGGCCTTACAGAAGAATCTGTGAAATACTGGATGGACAGATTTGGAAAAGAATGTGTTGTTGTCACTTCGGGAAATGAGTGGATTGATTTTATTCCTTTTGGAACAAACAAGGCAAAAGGAATCAGAGAATATCAGAAAAGATATCATATTTCGCCGGAAGAATGTATTGCGTTCGGAGACGAATATAATGATATAGAGATGCTTAAAGCGGTAAAATATGGCTTTGCCATGGAGCATTCCAAGGAGGGGGTACGGGCAGCTACGTCCTATATGACAAAACAGGTTGAACCGGTCCTTGAGAAGCTGATCCGGGCAAAGGGAAAGATTGAGGAGGTTATTTAAATTGTTTACAGAAGAATGTATTAATACGTTTCTTGAAAATCAGGAGCAGCTTTTTCCACAGGCGGTAGCAGAATCATATGAAGCAGCGGAAGCATTCCTTGAGGATTGCATGGCGCAGGTTGTGGATTCTATTGAAGAAGTGAGAGAATATCTGGAAGAGTCAGGCGCTGATGTGGAAGGAATGTCAGATGAAGAACTGGAAGATGCAAGTGAAGTATTTGCTCTGCCGGATGGAAAATATCTGATAGTAGAAGGATAAAAACTGTTCGGTCAAATTATGGATATCACGTGATATATCGGAGAAATAACTGTAAAACACAGTTCGGTCCCTGAATATTGGAGAAAATTGAACTCTGATACTCAGGGGCTGAAGTTGTTTTAAGGGAGAAAATACAGATTACATTTCCGGAAAATGTGATGCTATAATGCTTTTATACAGAGAAAAAAACGATGCTGTGGTCTGTGATGGGAATGAAAAGGGCAGACAGACACAGAAGCATCACAGAACTGTAATTATTCAGTACCTTCAGAGCGGCTGCTGAATAATTACAAATCTTATTATAAATGAAAAGGAGGACTACAGATGGAGAGAAAGAGATTTCTTGCAGTTGTAATGACTGTGATGATGGTTATTTCAATGATTCCATCCATGGTTTTTGCGGCAGCTCCGTCAGGAGAATTGGGCGGTAAGCTTAAGATTAAGGGACTTGCAGCTGTAGGCGTAGTGTTGAGTGCAGATTATGCAAAGGTTACACCGGAAGAGGTTACGGATGAAGATTTCACTTTTTCCTGGTCAAGACAGACCGGGGAGAAGGAGTTAACACAGGTAGGTACTGAGAAGACCTATACGATCACTCAGGATGATCTGGGATGCAGACTGGTGCTTGATCTGACCCCTGTAGATGGAAGCGGACTGACAGGTACTCTTACTGCAAAGACGTTAGAGGTAGCTGCAACTGAAGAAGAGGCGAAAGCAGAGGATACACAGCAGGCAGAAACGGCAGATGGAACAGAGAATGCACAGTTGGAAGAAACAGCAGATAATGCAGAAGGCAGTCGGGATTCTGAAAATCAGGATGTAGATAGAACAGAAGATGTACAGCAGAATGCAGGGAATGAACAGGAAGATGACTCTCAGAACACAAAAGGTCAGCCGGAGGAAACAACAGAAGGTACTGATGATTCCCAGATGAAAATTTATACAGAAGATCAGCTGCAGGTGGATGAGAACGGAAATGTGCAGACAGATGGATCAGAGAAAGATCAAAAGACTTACGAAGCGACTGCCACTGTAGAGGACAGCGAAGATCAGATTTGTGATTTTGGAACAGTAAAGAGTGATCTTGAGGATGTGGAAGCACAGTATGTGCAGATTACGAACACCGGAAATGAGAACTTGAATTTTCAGGAGATCAGTCCGGAACATTTTATGGTTCAGGATATTACAGAACCGCTGAGTGCAGGTGAATCTGTAAGCGTATGGATACAGCCGAGGGAAGGGCTGGAACCGGGTAAATATGATGATATGATCACATACCGGACGGAAGAAGGTATTGAGGTTTCTTTTGAAGCGAAGATTGCAGTTGAAGGTGAGGATGATTCATCAGATGACGAAGATCTGAAGCCTTCGGATGAGCCTTCTGCAGAACCGACAGAGACGCCGGATGACAGCGAGGCTCCATCGGCAGGGGACAATGCAGATGCATCTCTTGAGGCACAGTCTCTTGATGTAAATACAGGAAGTCTTAATTTCAGCGATATCGAAGAAAATTATACACAGGCCAATGAGACACTGTCCGTAACCGTAACAAATACAGGGGATGGAACTGTCACTTTAAAGATACCGAAATCAGATTATTTTGAGGTGATGAACGAAGATGGAAGTGAAGCTGTATCAGGAATACAGATTGCAAAAGGTGATTCTCTTATGTTCATGGTACAGCCAAAAACCGGTCTGACGAAGGGGGATTACAGTGATACCCTGATATTTGAAAGTGAAGAGGATTCGGAAGTAGCAGCGCAGGTAACTGCGGAAGTATCTGTAAAAGAGGCAGAACAGGAACAGATCACAGCAGTTCAGGCAGATCCGGAATCTTTCAGTTATGATGATCTGAAGGAAGGTTATGATACTCCTGAAGCGACGACCATTACACTTACCAATACAGGAAATACAACTGTTTCGCTGATGCAGCCATATGCAGAGTATTTTGATATTGGGGAACTTTCGGCATCAGTGCTGGAGCCGGGAGATTCTGCTGCATTTACAGCAGTACCGGTGACCGGTCTGAAAGTCGGCAATTATCTGGACAGTATTCAGATAGCCCAGACCAGTTCGGAAGGACAGGAAGATGTATTAACAACGATCAAAGCTTCTGCGACTGTTTCGGAAGTGAAAAAGATTTATAAATTATCCGTAACACCGGAAGAACTGAATTTTGGAAAAGCAAAAGAAGGATATAGTGAGGCACCGGAAGCGCAGAAAGTTACAGTGACGAATGAGGGGAATACAAATGTAACTTTAAATGCACCGTCAGGTAAAAACTTTAAAATCGGGAAACTTTCAGCCACAGAGCTTGCACCGGGGGAGAGCTGTACATTTAAAATCCGCCCGAAGGAGGGGTTAAAGGCCGGCTCCTATACAGAGTCAGTTGTGATTGATAATGAACAGCAGATCAGTGCAGAAGTGAAAGTTCAGTTTACGGTTAAAGCTACCCGCAAGGCGAAAATTGCAGATCCGGCAGATAATAAGATTACAGGAATCAGTTCAGATGGATACACAACACAGTCAAAGATTACATTTACAGCAGTCGGAGCGGGTATGGACAATGAAAGTCCGGGAAAGGGAGATGTCCGCTATGTACCGTATAACTGGAAAGTGATCAATACAAATAGCTGGAGCAGTGCACCTTATACTGCTGCATTTGGAATTACGAAGGCCGGAACCTACACATTGACAGTTACATTTGACCGTCAGAAGTATAATGGAAGTGAATGGGAGAATACAGGGGAGCAGGATACTAAACAGGTGAATTTCAGTATTACACAGGCGCAGACTGTAACTGCAACTCCGACTCCGCAGCCGAATGGAGCAACTGCGAAATCAGCGGTAAAGACAGGAGATACGACTAATATCACACCGTTTGTGATTATTCTGGCGATTGCAGCAGGATGTATTGTGGGAGTTGTGGTATACAAAAGACGAAAGAAATAAGAGTTATCTGAAGAAAAAATACAGGGGAATATGTAAAATATAAAATTATTAGCACTCATTTTTAGTGAGTGCTAATTTTTTCTTGACTTTTGGAATAAATGGTATTACTATATCTTTCAGAGAAGCAACTTACAGGAGTCAAAAGCTATTTCAAAGGATAAACAGGAGAGGATAGTTTTGGCTCCGGAGGCAGAGCAGATAAGAATGCAGTATATTGACAGATAAAGTTGCGGCAAATGATTAAAAACAAAAAGGAGTGTGGACAGCATGGCTGTAAAACATGGAAATTTATCAATTAACAGTGAAAATATTTTCCCAATCATCAAGAAATGGTTATATTCCGATCATGATATTTTTGTAAGAGAGCTGGTCTCCAACGGATGCGATGCGATCACTAAACTGAAAAAACTGGAAGTAATGGGAGAATATACTTTTCCGGAAGGATACAAACCGGAGATTCAGGTAATTGTTAATCCTGATGAGAAAACTCTGAAATTCATCGATAATGGTATTGGCATGACTGCTGATGAAGTAGAGAAATACATTACCCAGATTGCTTTTTCAGGTGCAACTCAGTTTCTTGAGAAATATAAAGACAAAACTACAGATGATCAGATGATCGGTCATTTTGGACTTGGATTTTATTCTGCATTTATGGTGGCGGATGAAGTGCATATTGATACACTTTCCTATACAGAAGGTGCACAGCCTGTACACTGGTCCTGCGATGGCGGAACAGAATATGATATCCAGGAAGGTAACAAGAATACGATTGGTACAGAAATCACCCTGTTCCTGAATGAAGACTGCCTGGAATTTGCAAATGAGTACCGTATGCGTGAGATTCTTGAGAAATACTGTTCCTTCATGCCGGTTCATATTTACCTTTCCAAAGCAAATGCACCTCAGGAATATGAGACAATTGATGAATCTGAGTTAAGAGACGATGATGTAGTTGTTGAACATATTCATGAGGAAGCAAAGACAGAAGAAAAAGAAAATGATAAAGGTGAAAAGGAAGTTGTTGAAATTTCTCCTGCAAAGGATAAAGTAAAGATCAATAAACGTCCGGTTTCCATCAGTGATATTAATCCGCTCTGGATGAAGCATCCGAATGAATGTACAGATGATGAATACAAGGAATTCTACCGCAAGGTATTTATGGATTATAAGGAACCGTTATTCTGGATACATCTGAATATGGATTATCCGTTTAATTTAAAAGGTATCCTGTACTTCCCGAAGATCAATACAGAGTATGATTCCATTGAAGGAACGATCAAACTTTATAACAATCAGGTATTTATCGCAGATAATATCAAGGAAGTAATTCCTGAATTCCTGCTTCTTCTGAAAGGTGTGATCGATTGTCCGGATCTTCCATTGAACGTGTCACGAAGTGCATTGCAGAATGACGGATTTGTACAGAAGATTTCTGAATACATTTCCAAAAAAGTGGCAGATAAGCTTACCGGAATGTGCAAGACTGACAGAGAATCTTATGAGAAATACTGGGATGATATCAGCCCGTTTATTAAATATGGCTGTATTAAAGATGCTAAGTTTGCAGAGAAAATGGGAGATTATGTACTCTTTAAGAATCTTGATGGCAAATATCTCACATTAAAGGACTGCATTGAAGAGAATAAAAAAGAAACAGAAGAAACTGAGGCTCAGACAGAAGAAAAGAAAGAAGATGCAGCAGAGTCTGAAAACAAAGACAATGCGGAAGCGAAAGAACCTGAGAAGACAGTAATTTTCTATGTAACTGATGAAGTTCAGCAGAGTCAGTATATCAATATGTTTAAGGAAGCAGGAAAAGATGCCGTTATCCTGAAGCATAATATTGACAGTGCATTTATTTCCAGTCTTGAGCAGAAACATCAGGAAGTACAGTTTAAGCGTATTGATGCGGATCTGACCGAAGAAATGAAGGGTGAGGGTACTGCCGATGAAGAAACTGTCAAAGCACTGACAGAACTTTTCCGCAAGAGCCTTAATAAAGATAAACTGGAAGTACATGTTGAGAATCTGAAAAATGAAAATGTATCAGCAATGATGACTCTTTCCGAAGAGAGCCGCCGTATGCAGGATATGATGAAGATGTATAATATGTATGGAATGGATCCGAATATGTTTGGCGGACAGGAAACACTGGTTCTGAATGCGAATCATCCATTGGTTAAATATCTGGCAGAGAATCAGGAATCTGACAAGGCTCCGCTTATCTGTGAACAGTTGTATGACCTTGCGATGATGAGCCATAAACAGCTTTCACCGGACGAAATGACCAGATTTGTTCAGAGAAGCAATGAAATTTTGCTGATGGTTGCAAAATAAGATAGAAAGCAGGCAATTTGCCGGCAGATCAATGAGAGGACAGATACGCCTGTCAGAATAGCAGAATATCAAATAAGGAGCAGAGAATAACTTTTGCTCCTTATTTTTGTGGAAAACAATTACATTGGTATTGACAAATGTCTTA
>OEIM01000946.1_pt1 | contig 10381 bp, 4 predicted proteins | sample 1538341 | NCBI WGS metagenome assembly OEIM01 (sample SAMN02324081, study PRJEB22366) | human gut metagenome | biome: human | place: Canada: Ontario | collected 2010-10 | reverse complement strand
GCTCCGCTCACCCGCCAAATCGAAGGCGTTGAAATTGGCTTGACAATTCGAGAAAAGGCAGACAAAACCTGTAAATGCTCAATCCGCACATATGAAAGCGTTGACGCATCGGTGCTTGCAAAGGCATTCGGCGGCGGCGGTCACAAGCAGGCGGCGGCTTGCAGATTTGACTGCGGCGTTGAAGAGGCAAAGCAAATGCTCATAGAAAAAAGCAAGGAATTACTTAAATAATGACAGGTATAATCTGTATCAACAAGCCGAAGGATATTACATCTTTCGGTGTTGTTGCGAAAATACGCGGTATTACGAGAGAAAAAAAAGTCGGTCACACCGGCACGCTTGACCCTATGGCTACGGGAGTTTTGCCGATTACAATCGGCGGCGCAACAAAGTTTTTAAACTTTTTGCCGGACAGCGACAAGGGATACCGCGCGACTTTTAAACTCGGAATAACCACAAACACCCTTGACATAACGGGCGAAATTTTGTCGCAGAGCGAAGTAAACGCAGGTGTTGAGGATGTTAAAAAAGCGATGGACGCGTTTGTCGGCGAAATAATGCAGATACCGCCGATGTTCAGCGCAAAATCGGTTGACGGCGTGCGACTTTATGATTTGGCACGACAGGGTGTCGAAATCAAGCGAGAGCCGTGCAAAGTTGAAATTAAAGAATTGACGCTTTCTGATTATAATGAAAGCACAAACGAATACACTATTGATGTGCTGTGCTCAAAGGGCACATATATACGCAGTTTGATTGACGATATAGGCAAAAGCCTCGGTTGCGGCGCAACGATGACAGCACTTTGCAGAACAAGAGCAATGGGCTTTACACTTGATGACTGCACGACAATTGACGCACTGCAAAAGATGAAGGACAGTGGCACAGGATTTGACAGCGTGCTTGTTGACATTGAAAGGTTGTATCTCAACTATCACAAAATATTTGTAACGGCGGCGCAGACAAAACGGTTTGCAAACGGCGGCGCGCTTGATATTGCAAGAATAAAAAATCCGCCGAAAAGCGGCGAGCTTTGCACTGTATATTCACCAGATAAAATATTTTTGGGTTTGGGGCAACGCAATAAAGATGAAATATCGGTTGCGCGGCTTTTAAACCGGCAATGAGTAAAATGGAAGAAAAAGACAACAAAAAACGAATATCGGTTGCGCTCGGCGATTTTGACGGAATGCACAGAGCGCACCAAACTGTTGTAACCGGTGGCGAAAACGCCGTGATTTACTGTGTGAACAACAGATTTTCGCTTTTGCAAAAAAGCATTTTTAAAGAAAAATATCCAAACGCAATATTTGCGGATTTTAACGAAATAAAACATATGTCGGCAACGGAATTTATCGACGATATTTTAATCGACAGACTACATGCGGGGATTATCCTCTGCGGCTTTAATTTCCGTTTCGGCAAAAACGCAATGTGGTCGGCAATGGATTTAAGGCGCCACCTTGAGGAAAAGGACATTTGGGTGCGTATTCTCGAGCACCTTGACTATGACGGCAAGCCGATCAGCTCAACAAGAATCCGCTCGGCGATACTCGCAGGCGAAATCGAGCAGGCAAACGATATGCTCGGCTACAATTTCACATTTGAAAACGAGGTTATCTGCGGTGACAGGCGAGGCAGGACTATCGGATTTCCAACACTTAACCAACACTTGCCCGACGGACTTGTAACGCCGAAATTCGGCGTTTATGAAAGCAGAACGATTGTTGACGGCAGGGCGATGAAATCTTTTACAAATATCGGAATACGCCCTACATGGCGCGTTGATAAGCCGCTTTGCGAAACACATATTTTTGACTATAACGGCGACCTTTACGGCAAAACCATGAGGATTGAGCTAATAAGATATATCAGAGAGGAAAGAGCGTTTTCCTCAACAGAGGAACTCAAAAAACAATTAACAGATGACAAAAGCAGTATTATTTGATTTTGACGAAACATTGCAGGACAGAACGGCGGCGTTTGAAAAGTATATGGACACCTTTTTAGACACCTACTGCCCCGGCATTTCAAAAGAAGAAAAAGAAAAGCGCAAGGATGATATGCGCATAACAGGCAAGGGCGGATATGTCAACCGTGTTGAATGGTGCAAAGAGTTGCGCCGCCTTTGGGACTGGAATGATGCACCGCCTGCCGAGGAGCTTGCCGAGCATTATGACAGAACATTCGGCGACCACAATGTGATATTCCCCCACTCCGTCGAGCTTTTAAAGGAGCTTAAAAAACGCGGATACATTGTGGGAGTAATCACAAACGGTCCGTCGTATTTGCAAAACCACAAAATGGACGAAAGCGGACTGCGACCGTATTGCGACATTGTGACGGTCAGCGGAGATGTCGGCGTTCACAAGCCCGACCCCGAGCTTTTTAAAATCGTTGCCAAAAAGCTGAATTTGAAACCCGAGGAATGTGTTTATGTCGGCGACCACCCGATAAATGATATTAAGGGCGCACTTGATGCGGGAATGAAAGCAATAAGAATGAATTACGGCTGGTTTAAGGACAAAGACCTGCGCGACGATGTGCCGGTGATAACCGACATTATAGATGTTTTAAAATATGTATAAAATAAGCGGCACCGAAAAAGGCGTTGAAAGCACAATGTGTACTTTCAACGCCTTTATTTTATATATACTACTTATATACTATTTTAATTGAAGCGTGTCATAAACCTTATCGGTGAAATTGAGTTGTTTTTTAAACTTTGCCGTTATCTCATCAGGAGTTGTATCGCCGCTTGAATTGTGCAGTGCATAGGCAAAATCCTTGCCGTTTATAATGCCGTCCTTAACATAATCGCCGACAATAATCGGAATCGGTGTTGAGGTGTGGTCATTCTTTGTAACATCCTGCGCGCTGACGGTGAGCATAGCTTTTCTGTCAATGCCGTACGGCGCTTTAATTGTGATTTCATAAACACCGGGTGAATAGCCGAAATTAAATAGTCCCTTAGAATCCGTTGTGGCAACGGTTTTTCCGGCAATGTTGATTGTCGCGCCCTTAATTGCGTCGCCCGTTACATAGTCTGAAACGACGCCCTGAACGCTGTAAAGCGCGCCCTGTTTAATAACAACATTGTATTGACAGCTTACGGTGCCGACAGTAACTGTCATAATATTTTCGGTGTATTTATCCGAGCCTTCGTAATACCAATGCGTTTTTGACTGGTCATAATTATAGCTGATTGCATAGCCGTCGATGACATTTTTTCCGCCCGTAACCGATGAGGTCGAGCCGTCCTTGTATGTGATGGTAACGGTCATATTTTGAATAATTTTGCTCGGGTCATACCAATAGTAACTTTCGCCCGACGAATCGGTGCGCCACTCACCGTCCGTAAACCAAGTGAGCGTTGACGAGCTTGTAACATTTACGCTTTGCAAAACAGTGTTGTCATACTCGTCGCACTTGAGTCGAACACTGATTTCGCCCTTATTGTCGTTTTGATTTTGGCGACCTGCCGCAAAATAATATGTTGTGCCTTTTTCAAGATGATATGTAAGGCGAAACGAAGTTGCCGAGTGAGTATATGTCACACCCGAAAGCGGGTCGACAAAGGTCCTGATGCCCGTTTCAAGATAATTCGGGTCGCTTGCCGGAGCATACGCAAGGCCGTGATAAGACATAATGCCGTTTTCATCAACCGACCTTGTGTATAAATAAGCAATTGTTTTTGCAACAGTGTAGCTGATAAATGAATATGTGCCTGAATCCTCAGGGGTGTAGGTGTACCAAATCATATCACCCTCGCCGCTGAAAGAATCGGTATAAATAACATCAAGCTTTATATTTTGAAATGTCTTTGCAGACGAGGTAAAGCAATACCCGACAAAAGCGAGCACTACAATAATCGCCGTAAGCAATGATAAAAGCCTTTTTCTCATATTCAAAATCAGTACATCCTTTCAATTAATATAAATCGGCGTAGGTGAAAGTTGACTCCCTAATGTTGAGGAGATTATAGAGCATATCCTGATAAGCATTTGAACGCTCCGCGTCGGAAATGCGCAATGCACGCGCAAAGTCCTTGCCGTTAACAATACCGTCACCGTTTAAATCAACACATACAATCGGGATTGTTACTGCCGCGCCCTCTGCCGCTTTAACCGAAACGGTGCGTGCAAATGTGCCGTTTGCACTTGCAGTCACCTTGTATGTTTCACCTGCTGTCATCGGGATTGTTGCAACGCCGTTGGTTGTTTTGTATTCAACGCCGTCAACGGTGATTGTTGAATCAACAGCGAGGTTGCTTGCCGTGCTCTTCTTATCTGTGATTCCGACTGTTGTTACGGCAACCTGAACTGTTTTTGCCTTTGCAATACCGCAAATCTCAATGCCGTTCATACCCGTGTTGCCCGAGGTATAAAGCTCAAGCTCGTCGCCGCTGACAGCCTCGCCGCCGTTAATGAATATTTTGAGATAAAGTTCGCTTTGGTCATCGCAAACCGACGGAAGTGCAAAGTTGTTGTATGTTTCAACGGTTGATGTTGCGGAATCGTTGCTGATTGCACGAACATTTGACGATGCAACATAAGTGTATGTTTTGCCGTCGGTGGAATATGCAAGACCCCAATCGCGCGGACCCTTGTTAGACGAGAGCTGCTCGAGAGTGAGAGTCAAATCTGTAAATCCTTCGGTGCTTGTTTTGATAAGCCAATAGCCGTTGCCCGACGGATTATCGAGCGATTTTGTTGCGGCAAACGGTGATGTTGCGGATGCTGAAACCTTAACGCCGTATGTGTTTGTGTATGAAAGCGTTGCAGGTGTTGACGAATCGGGATACATTGCAATTGTGCCCGCATTTGCACCCGAGGTGTTTGTTGCGGATTTTTCATCAGGGCTGATATAGCTTGATAACAATCTCTTTGAATCATTATAACTGAATTTTGTTACCGTGTCACCCTTATAATAGAAATTTCTTGAATTTACCTGTGATTTATCGTCAACATCACCCTCCCAAACGGTCACCTTGTACTCGTTTTTGGAGTTTGGATTGAATTGTGCGGCATTTGCGATAATAATTCCCGTTGCGCTCGGATATTCACCCGAAAGCAAAACTTTTGATGACGAATCGGTTACGATATAGTGCATCGTTTTATTGTCGGGACTTATATACTTGATTGCGCCCAAGCCGAAATAATCGGAAGTCTTTTCGGTGTAAGGCATTTTGTAATCGCCGCTGTCCTCGCCGCTTACATAAACGGAGTTGACATATAAATTGCCTTTTGACGCGTTATTGTGAAGCGTTAAGCCCGAATAAGTCGAGTTTTCGGTTGTGGCAAGGCGAACATAAACCTTTGTCTTGTTGTCACATTCCGACGGGAGCGACTCGGTTAGCATAAACTGTTCGAGCGCGCCGTTTGCCGGAAGGGCGATATTCTTTTTAACATCTGTCCAAGATTTTCCGTCGAGGCTGTATTGGAGCGAAACTGATTTCGGTCCTGATGCGGTTGTATAAGCCTTGCATGTAAACGCCGTGCCTGTATAGCCTGTCGAAATTTCAAATGTGAAGCCCGACTCCGATGACCAAAGCGCGCCGTCATCCGGTGCTACGCAATAAGCGTTGTTTGCAGCCTTCCAAAGCGGAACAAACTGTGATTTGCCGTCTGTATAAGCGGTCATTTTTCCGCTTTTGCCATACACACCGCCGGTTGAGAAAACTGCGCCGTTTGAAACATTTTGAGAATAATCGGAATAATCAAAGTTGATGATATTTACGCCGCCGAATGTAGCGGTGTATGTAACGGTGTCTGACTTAATATCCTCAAATTTCGCATATGCGGTGATTGTTGCCTTGTCGCCGATTTTTGCGCTTGCGGAGTCAAACGGATTGAACGAGCCGCTGTATAATTTATCCTCGCCGCCGTTAACCGAGTAGTAAACATCGGCGCCGCCGTTTGTGTCGGCAACGGTGAGTGTATCGGTATCAAACAAAACAGAGGAATCGCCGTTTGTTGACGAAGTTGAAATTTGGGGAGCGGTGAGAGCCGTAACAGCCGATGTTGACGCGCCCGTAATCGCAATATTGTTTACTGCCGCATCGCCGCTCTTTTGACCGACAATGGTGTTTATGCCGTTTATCGCAACATTGCTTGAAACAACCATACGAATATATACGGCGGATTTGTTATTGCATTCTGCCGGGAGAGCAATATCGTCAAACGCAAGTTCCATTGATTTGTTCTTAGTGATTGAATATGATGCATTTTCGACATCTTTATAATTTGCGCCGTCTACTGAATACTGAAGTTTCCAATCTCTCGGGCCCTTCTTTGTGCCGCCGAGCCTTGCGCTGAAGTGGATATTTTCATATCCGGCGGTAGAAACAACAGTATTGAAATAAGGATATTCGCCCCATGCAATTCCGTCAGTTTTACTCGTCGCAATCACCGGTGTTTGGTCTGTACCTGCGCTTGTTGACGGATTGTAATACAAATCTGCCGTGCCTGACCATGAAATCGGTGCAGACGATGTTGAGTTTACAGATGCAGTGAGTTTTGCGGTTGATGCATTTTCGCCGCTTGTTGCAAAGTAGTAATATGAATTGCCGGAGCCGTCAGACGAAGTAAGAGCCGAAGAATCGGCTGTGTAGTCATAATTCCACGATGCAAGAGTTTTTGTATAGCTGAGCTGCTTGTTATTTTCCGAAACGGCGCAACTGTTTGATGTGATTGCGATTGAAGCAACATTTGAGCCGTCACCGCCGACCTTGACGGTGAGAGTCTTGCCCTTGTCGCTTTCGGTTACGGTATATTCTTTAGAATTTGCACCGCTGATATTTGTGCCGTTTGCCTGCCACTGATATGTAACAAAATCGGTGATTGCAATTCCGTCGGCATTTTTAACATCAACGCTTAATGTGTCGCCTGCGTATGCCGTTTCGGGGATTGAAGCACTGCCGCCTACAAGCGTGCCCGAATTGATTGTGAACAAAGCCGTCTTTGTGCCTGTATATTTTCCCTTACCGGTCAAGGTGATTTTTGCAATTGCGGATGCCTGAACATTGTTTGAATATTCAGCCGTGTAATCTGCGCCCTCTATAAGAGTGTTGCCGTTGTATGTAACGGTGTAATTGGGGACAATCGGTGTGCCGGTGCATTTACCGACGCTTTTTATTGTGACCGTAGCGTTTGCAATGTCTGTCTTTGCAATTTGGCTGTCAATCCAATTATTACGGCTTGTAAACCAATTGTTTATGCTCTTGATAACAGCAGCGCTGTCATATGCCTTGTCGCTGTTGAGATTCAATCTCAAATTGTCCATAGCATTTGATTTTTCAACCGTTTTTACATAATATTCTGTTGAATGCAAAATGCCCTTGGGGTCGGTTGCGTTGCCGAGCAGGATTTGTGTTGCCGGCTCTATTGTCGAATACCAATATGTTTCTGCCATTGCCCAAAAGTCGCTGCAGTTTGTTGCAAGTGCGGCATAGAAATTAAGCGGAACCTCACTGTCTTTTGAATATTTTGTTGACGAATCGTTTGATCTGAAACGATAGATACGGGCATTTTTTGTGTACCAGCCCTCGGGTGATGACAAATCACAGCCCCATCTTGACTCCGATTTGTTATACATAATTGTGTTATCCATATCCCACATAGGGCCGGCATAAAGCTTTGAATCTTTGCTGTCGCTGTCTTTATAAAAATATGTTGACGATGTAGAGGAGTCCATATTTTTGAAATATTCCTGAGTCCAATAATACCTTACGGCAGAATCGGCGTCGAGAATATCGCTCCACTTTTTGTTTTGATATTCCGTTGCGGGAGCGGGATTTGTCGTTGTTCGCATTGTAAAAACTGTTTGCAACGGAGTTGAAGTTGTTGTCGACTTGTTCGGAACAACACCGCCGTTGTAAACAGCCGAGCCTAATGCATAGAGCAAATCATAACTGTAATTCACCATACTCGGTGTTGCATAGTCACAGTTTTTGATTACCCAACCCTGACGGTTATATGCACAAAAGCCTGCGTTTTCCTCTATCCAACGCTGTGAAATTTCAAGTTCATACAAATATCCGCCGGTAACATCGGAAGGAGATGAAAGCGAGTCGGAGTATCGCCTTACGCCGACGGTTTGGGAGTTTGTGTTGTCGAAAAGCATACTGCCCGTACCTAACGAAACCTGCTGACCGCTTGAGTTTACTGTTTTGACGGTTGTGCCCGACAAGTCGGCAGGAGTTGTTACGCCCGTTGTTGCGTCGGTTGTGCCGTTTGCAATTTCAAGATTTTCATATGCGTCCGAAATATTGAGTCTGTTTGATTTAATCTCAACCTTTTCGGAAAGCTGATATGAGCCTAAATACTGCTGATTGACATACAAATCAACCGGCTTGCAGTGCGGCTGATACTTAATGCCAATATAGTCGGCAAAATCATAGGTAAGTTGGTCCTTGATAAGTGTTTCGTCAGCCTCGTTTGCAAGAAGACACCATTTTTTTGCCTTGCTCATGCCGAGCAGTGATGTCGAAACACCGAGTTTAATGTTAAACGGTCTTTTATTTGTGGCGCCCCATGTGCCGTTGCCGCGGCCCTGGATTTTATCAAGCGCACCGTCATAGTTAACATTGCCGTTGGCATCAATAACCATAATTGTGCCTGCCTCAGACGAGTCATGCTCATTGGAATTATAAACATTTGAAATTGAGCCTGATGTCGTATCAACATAAACGGCACCTATATCGCCGCTCTTCATAGCGGTAACAGAATATTTTGCGCCATCAAGGTCGAGTGTATATGTTTTTGACACTCCGCCTGCCGCAATATCAGCAAAAGCGTTTGTCGGCTCGCCGCTTTTAATTATAGTTGAATCAATTGAAGCCGTTGACGCATTAAACCACACCTTGAGGTTGTTGCAATCTGCAGATGATGGGAGAAACAAATAATAGTTTGTTGACGATGTACTGCGCGCATAAACGCCGACAGCACCGACCATTGTTATATTTGTTCCGCTGTTAAAGGAATTGAGGTCGTTTTGAGTGAGAGTATTTTCGGGGTCTGCCCAAAACTGAACAGCGGTTGATTCAAGTTGCGGCGGAGTTGAAACGGCGCCTGCGATAATCGGTGAGATAAATACTGACGAAATTATGAGCGCCAATGACACTATAACCGATGTAATTTTTTTCATTTTAGCTTTTTTCATATTTATTCCTCTGAACAGGATTATTTATTTACGTTTGCTCTTACTTCTGCTATACCTGCCGTTGAATGCCAAACAACGATGGAATTTTTACTGTTCACGGCATGAGCCCAATATCTGCCGCCGTCTTTAATCTTTGATGACGAATAAAGAAATTTTGTGCATTTGTTGATTGATGTTTTATTCACTTCGTCGATGCTGATTTGATTAGCCTCTTTGCTGTCTGCTGTCGAATTTTTCTTTATCATCTTAGCAATGATGCTCGCCTGCTTTGAGCCTTTTGAATCGGATTGGAACGACGGATTGAGATATGTTATTTTTTTGCTCTCGCCCCAAACGGTGCCGCCGTCTATTCTGAAGCAATCGTTTTTGCCGGAGCGAACCGGCTTGTTGCCAATTTTCTCAAATGTGTTGTTTACACGGCGAACTTTGAACGAATATTTTTTCAACGCGATTGATTTAATATCACCGTCGGAAATTATGATTTGGTCGTCGGCGTCGATACCGTCGCAGGCGGAGGATTTCAAATCGAGTATTCCGCCGGTTGCGTTGAACGAGTCGCAACGGATGCCGTCGCCGTTTGAGCGGATTGTAAGCTTGCCACTTTCAAGATTAACTTTGCTGTATGAGAAAATTCCCTTTGCCGAGCCGCTTGTTTTTGCAAGATTGCTTGTGCTTTCATGTGCGGCTGTTGTGAGGTTGATGCTTACATTTTTAATTGTCAGGCCCTTTGTCGAGCAAATGCAGTTGTTGGCATTTTTCGAGCCGTCTGAAATACTGACCGAACCTCTGCCCTTGATTGTGAGCTTTGATTCGTTATAAATAATACCCGTGACACTGTTTGCCGATGTTGTAAACGAGCTTGATGTTCCCTGCGGAAACGAAATTGAAACCTTGGGAGCATTTTCGTAATCGGCAATTTCTTCGATTTTGTTATCTTCTTTTGTATCCGGTTCTGTTTCCGCCTCGATAAACGATCTGTCCGAAGTGTTGCTTGTGTTTATGATTCGAAGAATATTTTTTGAATCGTTTGAAATCGTAACATTTTCAAAAGCAATTTCGGCACTCTCGGTTTCCTTAAGTTTTAATACGATTTGACCGTGCCATGCCTTTGTTGAGCTTGATATTCTGTAATTGCCGCCCTTTTTGATGGTGACAATGCCGGATTCGATTTCGACATTCTTTGACGAGCAGGACGCACGCCTGTTTTCCTCAAGAACAA
>OEIM01000936.1_pt1 | contig 10432 bp, 8 predicted proteins | sample 1538341 | NCBI WGS metagenome assembly OEIM01 (sample SAMN02324081, study PRJEB22366) | human gut metagenome | biome: human | place: Canada: Ontario | collected 2010-10 | reverse complement strand
GGCACGTAGAACATGTCCTTCTGCGGAACGAAGCGGAAGGTGTAAACTGTGTCTGTTTTCTGCTGCGCAAAAGCCGGAAAAGCTGCCGGTGCCAGCCACGAAAACAAAATGAAGAATAGGATTCTTTTGCTCATTTTTTATATGCTTTTTAAATTTCCAATCCAGACTTAACATACAAAATAAGCGAAAAGATTTAAATTCAGCCCGATTCTTGCCTATAAAAATTGTCTCAATTGTCAGAATCGCACATCTTTGTGGTTTAGAACATTTTAGTTTTGTAGTTTAGGCTATTTTTTGTCGTTTGGGCTATTCCTCCATCCATAACACACCGTATTATTCCGCCTCTGTTTTCCTCCATTTAGGGGTACAGCCCGCATTTTCCTTGAACAGCCTTATAAAATGGCTTGGTGACAAAAAACCGGATTTCTCGGAGATGTCGGCAACCGTCAACCTCGGATATCGCGCAAGCAGACGTTTCGCATATTCTATACGAAGTCCGATAATCCAATCGCGGAACGACATGTCATACGTAGTTTTGATGTACCCGGACAGGTAGGTACGGTTGGTATGAAGCACATCTGAAAGCTCCTTTATGGTAAGGCCGGGCCGGATATAACCGTCCGCATCGATACAACCTTTGATTTTTTTCGCTATTTCGGCATGGAAAAAAGGAGTATCCTGCCTCTGTGCCTGTTCCCGGTTTGTGGTGTCACACAGGTCTTCCTCTTCAGAAGTCATGCCATCCTCCATCGCGTTTTCCACCTGTTCGTAAAACAGCAGATAGTTCAGATAGCAAAGGAAGAGATAAATGTAAAACGGTACCGATGACAGAATCCAGATATAGACGTATTCATCAGGCAGGAATGTCAGCAGTCCGCATCCCACCCCGAATGTGACAGCCCAGTAGGTGAAAATGGAAAGCCATTTGATATAGGCACCGATGTCGTCCGCACGGGTGTCATCGAAAATGCGGATGACCCTGTGATAGGCCCGGAGAAGCCTACGGGTCAAGAACAGCCCATAGATAACCAACCATGCGGCCAAGGCAAACATCACCGTTGTCTGTAAACCACCTTTTGGTAACAACAGCAGAACGATGCCGGAAAGGATGGAAAACAGTATCCATAGACAGATATGCGTCCGTAACCGACGTTTGGTGATATAAAAGCGGTCAAGCAGAGTGGTGAGGGCCGAACTGAACAACCAGTAGCACAAAAAATAGGTGGACAGGTTCATCAGGATGGCGGCATCGGTATTCTTGAACCTGATTCCAAAAAAGAAATGTACCGAATAGTTGGCGGCAAGTAACAGTATGGCTACCCCCATAATTCGCCGGGAACGCAGATAATTATTGAAAATGGCTTTTTCCGGGGTTGGAGCCAACAAAAAATAAAAGCCGAAGAACAACATCAACGGTAGCGCAATACAAAGTGAATAACTGTATATAGATGGTTCCATTTTATTATGCCTAACTATTTTGAATGCAAAATTAGCGAAAATACTGAATATATGGCGGATTTGCCATGACGATTTACTTTCAACACCCTATTTTGATATAATCGAGGGCTTGTTGTATGGTATCCTTGCCATTATGTCATATTGATGGAAAAAGGCAGGAAAAGGAATGGTATGTTCCCAATCCTGCCATATATATCCGCACACTCGTTCACATTTTTATACCTTTCGGTTTGCACTCGTCACGGACGTTGAATCCCGGCCGCCCGATGATGATATGGTCGGCAATAAAATTGCCAGACGGACTGCGTTCATTCACCGAGCTGCGTATCTGCGGCACATCTTCGGTGTGTTGTGGAGATACGTTTCGTACACCTTCCGCATCCGGTTTGACCTCCTGTCCGTCATTCTCCTTTTCGGCGACTTCGGGCGTAGGCGGCTCAAGCTCCAACTGTATCTTTCGGTCGAGTGCTGCAAGTTCGGACTTCAACTGTTTCAGTTCGTCCTCCTTCTTCCATACCTTCCCGGCTATCTCCTACAACTGTGAGACCTCCTTTTCCTGCACCTCGTTCTTCGCCTTGTACTGGTCAATGATGGACGGAATCCTCTCCTATGCGTTCAGGAAATTGCGTGCGGCGGCTACCGGGTCAGCCATCGCCAACATGCAGCCTATGTCATACAAGGATACTGATACTACGGGAGAACCTGTCGAGCATGTGACAGAACCGGACAAGCAAATTGCGCATTCGGCTCTCGGTGACTACGGACCATTCAGTGTGAAATATGCCACGAAGGACTTTCTCAGCTACGGGAACAAAAAGTTCCGCATATAGATTCTGATTTTGCTTGTTACAGATGGAAGCAACGGCAATATGCCAGAGGAGGCCGGGCTATACAAAAAAATAAGGGGCTGTACACATGCGTCAGCTCCTTGTTTTTAAGGGGATATTCGACTTTTAGCCCCCAAAAAGATCAATATTGTTATGTACAACCGTCCAACCTGCGGGTAAAGTGCGCAACTCGGATCTGGACAGCAAGCTGAAAAGAGGCACAAGTATGTAGGCAACCCTGTTATAGCACCGGAATCTGCTGTGTCGCATGAATCAACCGTAGTCCCCGTGAAAGGCATGGCTATACCGCCAAGGGCTGTGGATGAAGTCGCAATGCGGAAAGCCGTCCTTTCCCAGGCAGTTCTCAGGAAGTCTTAAGAAAGAGGGGATAAACATCTGATACGGACAACTCGCAATACGATACGCAACGATGAAAGTGGTGAACAAATCTGGCACTAACGGATGCGCCTCTTTTATATGATTATAATATTAACAAGAAATGCCCGCCATTGTTCTTAAATGCGAATTATAACTTCTTACTGTTGGAAGATTATCTATAAATCGGGCATGAGGGTAAGAGTGCTTACAAACAATTCGGCCCGCTTTATTGGGGGCTGCCAAACCTCGACCGGCACCTGTACCACCCGCGGATATAAATTCGGACCGGAGGTATGGATGGTATTCCGCACACCGGACCAACGTACCCTTGCGGACAGTCCCGAGCCCGGCAAGCCATAATTCCGTCGGGTCAATTGAACAACCGCCTCTCGGAATATGTTCATATCATGGGCCGGTCCCGTATGCAGCTATTTTCCGGGGTACATGACATTGAGGACATACCGCCTGATGCCGACATCCGAGGTTATGTTTAAATTTGTATATTAATTTATATTTTTATATATTTGCAACAGTTGTTGTCTAATTTACATCAGAATGACACGTGTTCGGAATATGGGAAGAATACTGTCCGCATTCCTCATGCTGGGAATTTCCTCCATGTGCGGAGCCCAGATATATAAATACTTGGGAATAGAGGACGGATTGAGTAACCGGAGGATTTACCGTATCCAAAAAGACGGGAGGGGATACATGTGGTTCCTCACCCAGGAGGGGATGGACCGTTATGACGGCAAGCGGATCAGGCATTACACTGTTCTTGACGGCAATCTGAAGGTGGCCCCGCAAGTCAATCTGAACTGGCTCTACACCGACACGGAGAACACGCTGTGGGTTGTGGGAAGGAAAGGCCGTATTTTCCATTACGACACCCTCCATGACCGTTTCCGGATGGTATACAGGATACCCGGTCTTCAGGATGACTTCGCCACGGGCATGCTCTGTTACGCCTATATGGACCGTGGGGACCGCATATGGCTCTGTCAGGGTGACCATATCATCCGCTATGACACCCGCACAGGCATTGCGCAGCGGCTGGTCTCCCGTTTAAGAGGTGATATAACCGCTATCAGCGAGACGGACGGTACAAACCTTTTCATCGGTACCGTGAACGGACTTTTTCCGGTACGGGAAAGGGACGGTGTCCTTGAGGCGCTTGCGGACACGGACAGCATCCGGACGCCGGTCAGCGAACTCTACTACCACCCCGGTTCGAAGAAACTGTTCGTGGGAACCTTCAGGAAGGGCATACTTGTATACGGAGTGTCCGCAGGCAGTACGCTGCGGAATGTGGCCGTCAACCGGATCACCCCTCTCAATGACCGGGAGCTGCTGATAGCCACGGGCGGAAGGGGGGTATACAGGATGGATATGGACTCGCTAGTGCCCAAACCCTATATAACCGCCGACTACGCCAGCCACAACGGCATGAACGGAGACAATATCAATGACATTTATGTGGATGGCGGGGACCGTATCTGGCTTGCCAACTACCCCGCCGGAGTCACAATCCGGAATAACCGCTACCAGAGCTATGAATGGTTCCGGCACTCACCGGGCAACAGCCGGTCGCTGGTTAACGACCAGGTGCACGATGTCATCGAAGACAGCGAAGGCGACTTGTGGTTCGCCACCAGCAACGGGATCAGCCTGCTGCAGCCTGCGGTAGGACGGTGGCGCTCCTTTCTCAGCCGGTCCGATGGGATACAGGATGGCGGGAACCATATCTTCCTGACGCTCTGCGAGGTCTCGCCGGGTGTCATCTGCGCCGGCGGGTACGCTTCGGGCCTGTACAGGATCGAAAAGAAAACCGAGAGGGTGGAATACTTTCCCCCCTCCTTTGCAGCAGAGGGGCGTCCAGACCAGTATATCAATGACATCGGAAAAGATTCCGGAGGATGTATATGGACAGGGGGCTGCCACAATCTCAAACGTTTCGATCCCCATGACGGCACAGTACGCCTGTACCCGGTCCCGGGCCCCATCACCGCCATACTGGAGAAGGCTCCGGAATGGATGTGGATCGGTACCGGCATGGGGTTGTACCTGCTTGACGGGCACGGGGGGACCTGCAGACATATCGCCTTTCCAGTCGAGGCGGTTCATGTCTATGCACTGTACCAGGCACCGGACGGGCTCCTGTATATCGGCACCGGCGGGGCGGGACTTCTCGTCTATGACAGCGTGGAGGACAGGTTCGTCCGCCAATACCAGACCGAGAACTGCGCCCTGATATCCAATAACATCCATACCATTGTCCCCCGTGCGGACGGCACCCTGCTACTGGGGACCGAAAACAGCGTGGCCCTGTTCCGGCGTGAGAGCGGCACTTTCAGAAACTGGACGGCAGAACAAGGGCTGGCAAGCGTATGCCTCAATGCCGGGGTATCCACTTTCCGGCACGGGGAAAGCTTCGTGTTCGGGAGTAACACCGGAGCCGTCATGTTCCCCTCCGACATGAGGATACCCGCCCCGCATTTTTCTCGGATGCTCCTGCGGGATTTCATGATCTCCTACCGCCCCGTCTATCCCGGGGACAAGGGATCCCCCTTGAGGGAGGATATTGACAATACCGTCAGGCTGGAACTTGCATATGACCAGAATACCTTCTCCCTGGAAGCTGTCTCCATCAACTACGACTATCCCTCGAACATCCTATATTCATGGAAATTGGAGGGGCTCTACGAGGGCTGGAGCCATCCGGTCCAGAGCGGGCGGATACAGTTCACGAGCCTGCCCCCAGGCAACTACACCCTGCGTATCCGTGCCGTCTCCAATGAGGAGAAATACAAGGTGTATGAGGAAAGAAGCCTCGGTCTGAGTGTCGCCCGGCCGCTGTGGGCGGGTACATGGGCCATTGCCGGATATGCGTCATTGTGTGTGTTGGCTGGGGTGGTGTCTTTTCGCGTTGCCATGTTGCGCAGGCAGAAAAGGATATCAGACGAAAAGACGTGCTTCTTCATACATACTGCCCATGATGTCCGTACTCCGCTTACGCTGATCAAGGCTCCGCTGGAAGAGGTGGTGGAGAAAGACATGGTGAAGGCGGAGGGGATGGACAATGTACGGATGGCCCTGAAAAGCGTGGACGGACTTCTGGGATTGGTCACCAGCCTGATAGATTTCGAGAGTACGGACAACTACACCTTGAGACTTCATGTCTCGGAATATGAGCTCAACAGTTATCTGGAGACGACCTGTGAGGCATTCCGCACATATGCCTCCATCAGGGACATCGATATCACCCGTGAGAGCGGCTTCCCTTACCTGAATGTCCGGTTTGACAAGGACAAAATGGACTCTATATTGAAGAATATACTGTCCAACGCACTGAAGTACACTCCACGGGGCGGGAGTATCCAGGTCCGTGCCTTCGCGGACCGGCATGTATGGGGTGTGGAAGTGGAAGACACGGGGATTGGCATTCCACCTGAGGAACGGAAGAAACTGTTCAGGAACCATTTCAGGGGCAGTAATGCCGTCAATCTGCAAGTGGCGGGAAACGGTGTCGGACTGATGATGGTACATAGGCTGGTAAGGCTGCACGGAGGCAGGGTCCGCGTTACCAGTACCGAGGGGAAGGGGACCATGGTATGTGTTATTTTTCCCCTGAGGAGCAGACGCCTTGACAAGGCATGCCCCGTTGCTTCGCCCAGGAAACAGGATACCGGGGAAACCCGCATGGGACCGGATTGCGGCCCCATGCGTGAGATCCTTCCAACAATGACCGGCGGGGACCGGCAGCGTATTCTTATTGTGGAGGACAATGACGATTTGCGGACCTACCTTGAGGGGCTGCTGAAAGAGGAATACCTGGTCCAAACCTGTTCCAACGGACGGGACGCGCTGCTTGTGGCGAGAGAATACAATCCGGACCTGATACTTTCGGACGTTATGATGCCTGAAATGGGAGGGGACGAACTTTGCGCGTCCGTCAAATCCGATATTGAGACATCCCATATCCCGGTCATGCTGCTGACCGCCTTGGGAGATGAGAAGGACATGCTGGAGGGGCTGGAAAACGGAGCTGACGCCTATATCACCAAACCGTTTAGCATAAACGTGCTCAGGGCGAATATCAGGAACATACTGGCAAACCGGGCACTGCTCAAACGGGCATACGCCGGTCTTGAGGACGGAGTCGGACAGGTTCCGCCGGACTGCCACAATACCCGGGACTGGAAATTCATGGCCTCCGTAAGGGAATGCGTCATGAAGAATATCGACAACCCCGGTTTCTGTGTGGACATGCTCTGTGGCATGCAGAACATGAGCCGCACCGGATTTTTCAACAAGTTGAAGGCGCTCACCGGCCATGCCCCGGCTGACTATATCCGCTCCATGCGGCTGCAATATGCGGCACAACTGCTCAGGGAAAAAGACTGTTCGATAACGGAAATCTCGGATGACTCGGGGTTCTCCGATGTCAGATATTTCAGGGAGGTGTTCAGGAAGTACTATGGAATGAGCCCGAGTGAGTACAGGAATTCGATGAGAGGATAACATCACGGGCAGACAGACTCCAGGATATGGCAGGTCTTATTGTCGGAGATGGTGTATGTTTCGCTCCGCACCGACAAGCCGGGCACGGTTAACTCGTTCACCGTAATGATGAAGGCGAACAGCCGCCCTGCCCCAGTATTGAGGCTCGTGCCTGATAGGGATAGTAGAAATAATAGTGTTCGTCCAACAGCCCGCCTGTGAGCGGTGTCGGACTTTCAGTTTTCCATACGAGACCGCCCGTGTCGGCATCCCTCTCGGCTGTCAGTTTCACGTTGGAATAGACTGTTTGAGTGCCCCGCACCACGTATAGGCCGCAGGCCCCGCCTTCGGAAAACTTGGTTTGGCAGCCATTCTCCACAGTACGGGTGGTTTTGCGAACAGCCGACGTATATCCACCATCGGTAACGGAGAAAGTAAGTTGCTGCGCCTTGTCTTGGTTGCCCGGGAGCTCTTCTTGCGTACAGGCGGCAAGCGATAGGAGCACCGCCGCCGGAATCGAATGTAGAATGCTTTGCTACAGTTTCTTTCTTTAATGTGATTAAAAAGCGCACACGGCCAGAAACCTAACTTTATAAGTACTTATCATTACTTTCCAGAGTGGCATCTGGAAAGTGTATGGCATATGCATTGTTAGGGCTATAATATGCCTCCGTAGACGACCAGTAAGAGGTGGTATAAATTGGCGTCGGACCGCCGGCAGCGACGAGGGATGGGTTGACTATATAATTCCAAATTTCGGCATTCGGAAAATCTTTCATCATAATCTTATCATCAGTAAGTCGGGCTGGGGTTAGTCTGCCTGTGGGGTCAGTGTCTTTCGGTATACAGAAGACGACACCGGCGACCGTCTTGCCCGCTACGGATTGCGGCTTCGGGTCTGCGATGACCTGAGCTTTCCCATTGGGATAGCGTTTGCGCAGTCCGCCGTCCGAAGTGCTCCTGCCCGAATAGATGTAGTCCCCAGCCTTCACTTCATCGGCAGTGTAGTGTATTGTTTTGGCTACCGCCACATTCTCCTCGCCGCCATCAATCCAGGTGTTGCCCGGCACCGTCTGCACCACGTCTATTTCATTCGTTTTTCCTCCGTGACACCTTCGCCCGCCATGAGCGTGAACTCTACTTTTGCCATGCGGTGGTTGAAACGGAGGCTGACGGCTTGGTCATAACCTCCCACTACGGTGACGTATAGAAGGCCGAAGCCGGCATACCCGCCACTTTGGTCGATATCGGCATTCGGAGTCCGTGCCGTGACACATGTCTCGGTAGTGCTCTTCCGGTAAATGGTGTTTTCAGCATCCTTTGGGACAGTATTGCCCGAGGCGTCCATTACGTACCTTTGGAGGCTGAGCATGCCATCCAGCATCACTCCTATCTCCTTGCCGCCGGCACGGGGGTGCGGTTGCGCCACCTCCGCTGTCAGTCGCAATGGGTACTTGCCATCGGGTAAACGTGTAGTAGATTCTCCCGTTTCCATCTTGCCGCAAGAGACGAGTAGCCCGCCCGCGAGCATCAACATCGGCTACCAGCCGCTGATGCGCATCCATCGTCCGGAATATCCTGTTCCTTTCACATCGTTATTTTTCTTTGTTTTATGTGGTTAGAAAGCGCACACGGCACGCACATTGAGTGCGCCGTCCTTTTCGCTGAGCTGTGCGAAGGCATTGTAGAAATACACGCTAAAAGCGCCATTCTTATTACTGGGGCTCTCCGAAGAAGACCAGAAACGTTTATGGTTATTGCGCGGTGACAATGCGTCACCGCCAACGGCGGAGATGGAGACTTCGACTATATCCCTCGTCTCTGTGTTGTCCCGTGTGTACGCAATATTATCGACATCCTTATAACATAGCATGTGCAGTTCCTTTACCGACGGCAAGAACCATCCGGTGCTGTTTGCCGGGGCTGGATTATTTGCGATAAATGTTTTCAGGACCTCAGCAGGATTGACCAAGGCATCGGTTTTGCCGTTTGTCTTGCAATATCCGTTATACGCCCACAGCACTTTCGTGTTCTGGTAACCGAGTATCCTGTTTATGTTGCCGGTCGCATCGAAACCAGTGGCAATGTTTACGTACTCATCCTTATCGACAGGATTGAAATCTGTTCCTCTTTGAAAATCCGCCACCCAGTCGTTAACGTTTTGCCACGAGACGTTGCCCGGAGCATCTTTAATCGACACGGCAAGGCCATGGGTGCAATTGGGATGTTCTTTCACCATAATCTTGTCGAAATCCAGAGACGCCGGCGTGATCCGTCCTTCAGGATTGGTCTCTGCCGGTGTCCAGAAGACGATGGCCGCCACGCTTGCCTTCTGCTCCTCGGTCAGGGTAGTACCCTTAGGCAGCAGGTTGCCGTCGGCGAGCAGGTAATCTCCCCGTTGCATCGTGTAGTCCTTTACAGTTGTCACCGCGCCGTCCACCTTGTATCTCTTGTAACTGCCGGTAGAAAGGCCGGACGGGGTTATGGTGAACTCCTTGCTTCCCTCGTCATAATGTCCTTCGATAGTCGGTGCGGGAGTCGCGTGATTCACCAAGTAGCGGTATGTACCATCGTTCACGCGCAGCGGCTGGGCAATGCCAGAGAATGTAGTGGCGGGTGACACGGCGTAATCAGGAATCCTCTCGTCGGTAAACTTGTATTTAACGGTATTCGGCATCTCGATGACGGCCAATGCCATACGATGGTTCATGGTGAAAGAGAGGTGGAGGGTGTTGTCTTCCCCTGTCGTTGCGGAGCCTTCGGCAGTCATCAAGTCGGAGGCGGTATATGCCGCATGAGTACTTTGGTCGTCCTGAGGCTGCCAAGCGGAAACCAACGGGGCGAAGAATTCCGTGTCGGTCAAGGCTGAGCCTGTGGGAGTGGCAGTCTTTCCGCTCATATCCGTTTAGTAGGGATAGTAGAGGTAGTAGTGCTCATCCGACAATCCCCCCACAAGTGTCGTGTTGTCCTTGGACTTCCACACGAGGTCGCCCGTGGCGGCATCCCTCTCTGCGGTCAGTTTCACGTTGGAATAGAGGGTTTGAGTGCCGTGCGTCACGTATCGCCGTCAGGCATGTTTTTCCTGCCGCTATGAACAACGGCGGGGGTATATGGTTATCCGGATGTTGCCGATGGAAAAAATCGGCTGGAAGAAGAAATAAATTTCTCGCAACGTTTCACAACAGCTTTGACCTGATGCTTTTCAACACACGCCACACCGTCATGCCTGAGAGCTTTATTCTCTTCCTAAGCAGATAGTTGGCAATCCG
>OEIM01000932.1_pt1 | contig 10463 bp, 20 predicted proteins | sample 1538341 | NCBI WGS metagenome assembly OEIM01 (sample SAMN02324081, study PRJEB22366) | human gut metagenome | biome: human | place: Canada: Ontario | collected 2010-10 | reverse complement strand
AAACAACTATCAATTCTCTTGCAGGTTGGACTAACAAGTTGTTTACAAAAGCCGAACTCATGCCCCATCATATCCGCATTACCAATATCAAGATAGAAAAACTTCAAGGCATTTCCGATGAAGATTGCTTGAAAGAAGGTATTGTGCAAAAGTTCGATGCGGATGGAACGCCAAGATACCGTGTTCCTTGTGAAAAACATACTTGGGCATACGCCACGGACAGTGCAAGGGATGCATATCATTTCCTCATTGATAAAGTCTCCGGCAAAGGTACGTGGGAGTCAAACCCTTATGTCTTCGTTTACGAATTTGAACTGATTGATTAAAATTTAATTATGGAAACCGTAGAACTGATAATTAAAATCTCCATCACTTTATTCAATGCCGTCGCATTAGGATTTGTCCTAATCCTGGTAAGCAGATGGCATAGGCGCATGGAGGACAAGCTGAATGAGATAAGGGAATACACCCGTAGGGTTTCAGACCGTGATGATGAATCAGCTTCAATGGCTGAAAAGTAAGCTGATTGAGGAGGAACGATACGAGGAAGCCGCTAAAATCAATAAATGTATTGAGGATGAGTATAACAAATTAAAGAATAGAAAACTGTGAATTTATGAAAGAAATAGAAATGTATCCAGGTGTAAACATTGACTACGCATACGAACAGTTGAAAAAATACAAGCAGAAAACTAGTGAAGATTGTTTCTGCAAATTTAATGATAAAGAACTGTATTCAAGTGAAACACTTGATGAAATGTATTTGAAGGTCACGAGAAAGACGAAGGCTGAGTTCGACAAGGATTTGCAGGATGAACATAACGAATACCTGCGAAGGGAAGCCGAGTTCAAGGCTAAGATTCCGCAATTGATAAAAGAATATATGGCTAAAGCACGTGGCATTATTCCGGATAAACATCTTGAATATTGGGATAAGATTGTTCCTATACGATTGAACGACCTCTATAAAGGGTTTGAACTCGATTGCTGGTTGAAACTTATATTCGAACTCAATACAGATAAGCCTAAAGAAGAGCGTTTTAAGAACTGCTTACAAATGTTCATAGACCAAGGTCACAGCGGAATGAGTGCAAGCCTTGTGTTTAGTGGGCTTTGTCGATTTCATGACTTAGGTTCTCAATTAGTTGATTACATAAAGAAACATTGAGTTGTTGAAAAGGAATGACAATGGAGATAATATTATTAGGGAAAAGGCTTGAAGACTACCCGGAAACAGATTATTACGAAGAAAGGCTTATTTACACAACATACAGTTCTGGCTTCAGAGAGCATAACATTGCGGCATTCAAGAGCAGGCTGAAAAAAGACTTTGACGATGAAATAATCAATAATTTCGTCAAGGACGGCAACGGTTTTTGGACTACAGATGAAATTATAGCCGCTGTCCGTGTTTCCTTGTCCCTCAATCTGCTTACTGATGAGGAATGGAAGAAGGCAATTCCGATTATAGAGCGTGGTCTTGAAGCCAATAAAGCCTATGTCCGTATGCTTGACGAGATGTCGGTTATATTGGAGAAGTATTGCGAAGAATGGGAGGAATTGGGGATGCGTTATAACTTTATGCAACGTGTCCCTCTTGAATGCTGGCAGGGACGTTTTAGCAGGCATAGCCAGAATCCGGAACAAAAGCCGAATTATTCATGAGTAAACTATACAAAGTAACCCTCTTCGGCAAACCGTTCATGATTGGATGGTTCAGCCACGCGGACAAATGGTATCACAAGATTGGAATAATATATTGAAATCATGAGAAAAGTAGACAGACTGAAAAAGCTCCATGCCCCTATTGATGACAAATACAAGAAGATTGACACAACGGTCAACGGGGACGTGGAACGCCTCGCGGAGATGCACAGAGAAACGGAAAAGGGGAAATATCCCTTACGCATAGACCACCATACCGTAATATACGTGACCAAAGACAAATGCACTCCCGAATATGCCGCAAAAAAGCGCAAGACGTTGGGTCTTGCCCCTGCTGTCGAAGTGAAAGGACATGCATCAAGACTTGTGGACATGGACAAGCTGCGGAGGATGGTAAACGACGGGATGAAGTCCAAGGACATTGCCTATGAGATGGGCGTGGCGGCATCCACCATAAGCACTTACATAAGGAAGTACGGTTTGAGAGACAAAGGGTAGATTAGTTCAAGGACCTATCAAGTTCACGCATACAGACACAACAATATCACCCTCACTATTACAGCGATAGGCACCAGCCAGTCAAGGACGCGCTCTATGCGTTCCATAGCATGACAAGCAGAAGCCGGCAGAAATCCGAATAGTAACGGTCGTCGGCCTGCGCAATCAATATGTCCAAATCATCGCTTCTCATTAGCCAATATGGATTTTATGTCATCTTCAGTGAAACCGAAGCAGGAGGCAAAACGCCTGAAAGCCTCACGCCTATTCTTCGGGATAAGAGCGTACATGCTGTTGGCTGGAGTTTCGCTCTTCAATGCCTTTCTAATCTGTTTCTTTCTCATAAGACTATACATTTGAATGTCCGAATTTGGATACCGCCCGGACATAAAAAAGGCGGTAAACCTTACTGGAATTACCGCCTTGAAATCTCAATTGAGGATAAACATCCTTGCGTTGGGCATACCCACAATCATTGAAGGGCAAACGTGTGGCAAGGATATAATATGTATCTTCTACCCATGGTTTTCATTTACTTCATTTGATTTGTCATTTGCCAAGAAATGCCCCCTTAAAACAATCAATCCGAGACCGATTATATTAACGGTTGTGGTAGAAAGAATGGTTATCATTATAGGATTCGGAATGCTTATACTAAAATACGGGTTGACTGCCGGTATCGACACATAGCTTGCCAATACAATACACAGCACTATAAAAAGATATACAGCAATTACCCTCAAAGACCACTTTTCAAGTCTCCTTCTTGCTTTCGTGTTTTCAACTATGCGATGTAAATGAATCAGCTCCTTACTCTTCTTGATATTTCCGTCCGTTGTTTCTGATTCCAACAAGGACTGGACTGTATCGAGAATATTAAGGTCCTTCTTTTTCTCCTTGAATGGCTCTGAAAAGAAAAATTTAATCCAATATGGAATATAATGCCCTAAATGGATTAAGTAATGATACCATTTAATGGGTTTTCCGGTCCCGAATATAGAATCAAAAAGACTGGAGTTATCATTTGGACCTTTCATTGTTTTATCCTATTTTGAGGTTTTAGGAAATAGGCCTTAATCAGTTCCTTTGAAATAGGAGTATTCCATTTGTTTTGCCCGGCAATGTCCCCATTTTTATTTTTTATGTAAAGCGTATCATACCAAGGAGAACCTTCCTGATGAGACCATTGGGTTAATGATAATGCACTCATGTTATACATTGCGTCAACCGCGGTCTTTACCAATTCAAGTGCCTTAGAATGCTTGTTAAATTCGCACAACACATCTTTAGGAAAGGAAGTGACAATTTCATCAGGATTTATCTTTTTATTCACAATCGGGAATACCGGGCCATAAGGCCATGCCTTGGGAGAATCGTCCTCAAACAATAATCGGTCAGTCTCCGCATAGTACACACCATACACATAGAACAAAATCTTATTGATTTGGGTCTTGTTCAAACGTACCATATGCAGTTTTTGGGCTGCATACTGAATCAGTCGGGCATAGTCTGTACTTTTTAATACCATTGCGCAAATCGTTTAACGGTGCAAATATGGCATTTTCTGCTGAATTTGCATCATATCACATCTCTTTTTATCGTTTTTAGGCGTTATTTAGTCTAAAAATCGCATTTCAGCGGTAATTCCAACAAGTCAAAGAACGATTACGAAGAGGATACTACAGCATTTCCCTCACCTTATGCTTGCAGCAGTCGCACTCACACAGCAACGGTTGGGCATACTCCCACGTCTTTTCCACTATATCATCCCCGATATACTGGATTTCTTCTCCATACGGAGTTATGTCAAGCGCCTGGCAGATATGGGTAGCCAGATGACCGCACTCATGACGCCAGGACTTCTCAAACTCCTTTGCGGAGGAGGTTATGGCTATAACCATCACCGTTTTCCTATCCCGAAAATTGGAATATGTAACTCCGGTATTCATTTTCCCGGAGCTCATATTGTCATAGGCTGTGCGGAGCATTTCCCCGTCACATCCGATGGAATACATGTTGTCGATTATCTCGTCAATATAGTATGAGTCAACGGCATAATATACGGAAACATTCCAATGGTACTTCTCTATAACGAATCTCTGACGTATCATGGATTATATCATTTCATCCCATTCTATAGGTTCACCGGCAGCAATCATGGTTGCGTACCACCGTCGCATTGTGGTGCCGTCCGGAGCATCCGGATCATCAATCACATCCTTGACATATACGGCAAGATGTTGCTCGTCCGGAATAGAAGATTTAAAAAAATCCGCTTTCCCCATATTGGCCACGTACACAAAATCGTAAAGTGAATTGTTGTCCAATTTCACGCCATATTTTGTAAGAAGTTCTTCTACCTTCTCTTTTGAAATAGGTTCTATCCGTTCTTTTTTACCGGTAGCAGGATTTATCTTTTTCATTAAAGAAACGGCAAAATCGCACATCTTCTTATTGAAGTGCCATCCGAAGTTGCTCAGATACGCCTCCATTTCTTCAGGTCTTTTATCTCTTATATCCAACGGTTCTCTGTATCTCATGACATATCAATTATTGTAGGGGAGCCGCAAATGCCACTCCCCAAAGTTACACTTAACGGTAACGGGAATAACGCCCGGTTCCACGAACTCCACGTCTTTGTCCCATGCCGCTGCCTCCACGGCCATAGCCACCGCGTTCACCCATGCTTTCCTCGTCATAATAACGTTCTTCGTCATAATAACGGTCATCATCCCGGCGTTCGCCCATACCCTCGCCTTCGGAAAGCTCCTCTATGCACTGCATGAGCTTGCCGCCGTAGCGAAGCATCTTTTCCGCATAGTCGGACATTTTCTCGACCTTGCTTTCGGAAATTTCAATCATCATCATACTATTGCTTTTTAGAATTGTTACTACCAGACGCCTTTTCAGAAGACTTGAAGAAATCAGCCATCATTGCCTTCAACTCACTCAATTCCTGACGGAGAGCCTTGTTCTCCGCATCCTGGCGCTGACGTTCCGCAAACTCCGGGTTAAGCACCTGAAGCATCTTGTCGCATGACTCCATGACCGAGCGGTGATGGTCCACGCTTCCCAATATCTCGGAAGAACGGTTTCGCATGGCAGCCACTTCCGCATTCATGGATTCCCTTGAACCGGATATGACCATGTTGCCGCCTCCGGGAAAGTTCGCGTCGGCGATGTCCGACATTGCCGGTATCTTCTGGAAAGTGACTGTCTGCTCTCCGACCTTGATTGTTATGTCAACCACCATTTTCGGGGGCTGGCCATAAGGGATGGGTTGTTGCATGAACTCCGGGACGGGATTTGACACACCGACAACGGAACCGACCTCAATATACGGAGTACCGTCCTTATGAAGGACAAAGAACTCGCTGTTTACTCTTAAATTCTGAAAAGGCATAATCAATTAACTCTTTAAGGAGCGGGATTGCTCCCGCCCGTTGTTGTTTTTAAACCACTCCGGTCATAATCTGCAACGTGTTGGCTGCACGGTCAAACCAGAATTCATACACTCCGGTACCGGGAATGTCTGCCGCGGTCAACGCCTCTCCGTTATATTTGGTGACCGCCTGGGTGGCACCATTGGTCTCGAACAGAACGGGAAGCGTGCCGGTTGTTCCGGCAGGTACCGCTTGGGCGATGTCGACATATATCGTCCCTCTGTACCATGCGTTTACAAAGGCATGGTTGGGAAAGGAAAACACCACATTAGCAGTATTGACCGTCACACCCGAGGTTGATATAGCCGCAGAACCCCTGCGATTAACAAATTGGAAAGGATATACTGCCATAATAGCCTCCTTCCTCAATTAACCCCAGAAACCATTACCGGCAGCGTAAGGATTGAACCCGCCGTACAAGCCGTATTGGTATGCGACACAATTGGGGACCGCTGCAATAGGGCTGTAAGGCACTGTCACAGTCTCCGGCTGCTTGCATTCAATCTTTGCAAGACGTGCGCTCAAATCTGTAAGGGCCGCTCCAAGAGGCGCGGTAGCCTGGCCCACAATTTGGGAAGTCATCGCTGAACTCTTGTAGGCGCTGTTCTCTTCACGAAGCTTGTCAATCTTGTTCTGCATCTCACGCATCTCGGCAGCACGCTGTCCGGCAAGAATCTGCTGTGTGCTGTCCTTGATGGAATTCTGCAAATCACAGGTTTGACGTTGAGTTTCGTAAGCCACGGACGCAAAGCCTCTCTCCTGCCCGGTAGCAACACCGTTAATTGCATTCTGCAATGTGTTAGTCTGTTGGCAAATAGCCAAGCGGTTTTCGCAGCAACAAGAAGCAATTTGCTGGGCAATGCTGCAGTTGCCTTGTTGGATGGCATTGATAATCTGCATTGAACTCTGTCCCACCTGGTTGCCCACTTGCTGGACTTGTGACATTACGCCATTGATGGCACTCTGGACCTGACCGATTGAACAGTTCAGATTTGTGGCCAGATTGTTGATGGCCTGGCCGTTCCCTTGGATAGCACTCATAAGCAATTCCCTTCCTGCGTCATTGTTAATCAGATTGGGGATTCCTGCCGCTCCGTTGCCGCCACCGAATCCACCGTTACCCCATCCGTTGTTGCCCCAACCCATGAGGAAGAACAAGAAGATTACCCAGATGAACCATGAACCCTCCCCGCCAAAACCACTGTTGTTGCGACCGTTCATGGCTACAAGCAAATTCGGGTCTATGCCCTTCTGTTGCAGAAGCGGTGCAAGCATTGCCATCATGCCGCCGCCACCATTGTTCCCGCTTTCCGGGAACACATAAGTCTTTGTTTCGCTCATAATATATACAATTAGTTCCGGTCATATGACCGTTTACAAAAGTATATACTTAATACCGGTATGGAAATCAGTTGTTTCCCAACGATTTCCTAATGTTTTCCCAATATATTCTCAACATTTTCCCACCTTCCATGCGCTCACGGAAATTGGAAATCATGTAGTTCACCGCACGTTTGGTCTTGTGGATATGAACTGCTATCTGTGAAGGGTACATGCCCCTATCGGCAAGGAGGGATACAAGGAGATAGCGGGCATCTACCGTTTCCGCGTCCTTGTCCGGAGACAAGATACGTTCTGCCGGAATTTCGGTTTCTTGTGATACGAGATTGATTGTTTCGACAAAGATTTCTGACTTGCACATGATTTTTCAGATTTTTATCCGTATCTTTGCCCTGCCACATAAAACTTGATATATACATGAACAAAGCACAAGATACCGTGTTGAAGATATTAAGCCTCCAACGTGCGGTATCTTATGCTTTTTCAAATTTTTATGTGGCAATAATTATTTGAGCGTTGGGGGCTTTCTTTTTACTCTAAGCCCCGAAAAGAGCGCATCTGTACGATAAGTTTTCCTATGGGCGCTTCTACTCGCCCGGATAGTAATGCTAAGTCATGTCAGCCTCCTTTCTTAAGTTTTCCAATTAGAACAAAAACAAACAGCAATAGAATCGCTCCGGCATAAATCTTGTCCTTATGCAAGTCCCACCAAGACAATTCCACCACTTTCTCTTTCTCGTTTATGAGGTAATCCAACTTGCCGGATATGGAGTCAATGAAAGCGCTCAATGAGCGTATGTCCGCGGAAAACATGTCCGACATCTCGGAATGTTCCTTGTCCTCCCTGCTCGCATTCGTCTCGCTTACCTTGGTGGGGTATTGTTTTCCAGTACTATCCGGCTCTGACAGATATACCGTCCGGTTCTCCACCTTGATATTACTCATCTTGTCGTTCAGACTGCTTATCTGCCGGTTGAAGCTGGCTTGTAGCTCCTCAATCAGAGCTTTTGTCTCTTTGAAATCAGACGCATAATCAGCCTGAAACTGGGAATCCATATTCTTGGGGGCTGCGCATGAGGAAAGCAATATGCTCCACAGCATAGCGGACAAGCCGACGGCAAGCCAGAAAGAAAGCCTTCTGAACTCCGACAAACGCATATTATTCTTAATGAACTTTTTCATCACTTCCCATGTTATAATGCATTATTGTTCGTAATGTTGTGCATGTTAGTGGCGGTAATCTGCTGGGAAGCACATTGCCGCTTTTGTTACAACAAGTTCCACCCGTTTTCCACATCAGACATTACAGCCGGAACACCGTTCTCTACCTGCGAAATAGCGGCTGCAAAAGCACACATCGTAGCCTTATCCTCAATATCCGGTATATAAGTGTTAGGCACCTGCATCTCACTGCATACACGATTGATATAACCGGAAGTATTATTCTCGCAAGGCGGTGCCCAACGATTAATGAAATCACAGATAGTTCTACAGTTGTGCAATTTACGGTAGTTCTGCAAAAGCTTTATCAAGGCACGATAGCCGTATGCCATTGACTTGAACTGCTTGAACGACTTGTCTTTACTCGGCGTTATCTCTCCGACCCATACAGTAGAACTGTTACGGATATTTCCTGGATTATTGTTTCTCAAACCTCTTGGTAAACTCATTTCTTTTCCTCCTTTACCTTCTCATTGTCAAACAATACCTGAGCCATGATTTTGGCAATATCATCCTTGTTCTCGATGATTACACTCATTGTCTTCTCAGCCTTCCGTAGCTCCGCTTTCTCCCATGACTTCTCCCTTACCGACACGAACTCACAGAAGATACAGTAGCCAGTCCACAACATTGAGAAAACCGGGAAAGGGATAACCACACAGCAGAGCAGGTCGATAAAGCACAATTCGATGAACGGGGTAAAATACTTCCTTGCTTTGGTGGCGGTCTTCTTATATCCCGTGGAAGTCCTCGCCTCTCCCCTCTGACGGGCTTTCAGCACTCCGGAAACCAAATCAACGAACATTGCACCGATAGTGGCCGCAATGCACAAAGCAATCAGTACAATGTGAGTCATCATGTGCTCGTTGATAAAATTGTAAATCACATCTTTCATACTAATGTTTCAAATTATAAATTCATACGCTCTACAACTAACCAAAAAATTGTCTGTCAAAAACGACAAAAGCCCCCGAGCCGGATGCAAAAAAACATCAGCTCAGAGGCTTTGATATATATGTCGGATATTCCAAGTGCATAGTTACGGTGCCGTACATCTTCATACGGGTACTGCAAATATATAAATATTCTGTCAAACACCATACTAATCCAAACTTTTTTCACATGCAAAGCTAACCTTATAAGGACAGATTAGGAAGCTTTCAATGGACGCAGAACGAACCTTTTATAAAAGGTTCGTTTTTTCGGCAAAATCGCTATCTTTATAACAAAAAATGATTTACGCATACATTAGGGTAAGCACAGACAAGCAGACAGTAGAAAACCAGCGGTTCGAGATAGAGAATTATTGCAGGAAAAGGCAGATAGATGTAGACCAATACATCGAGGAGACGATAAGCGGAATGAAGGACGTAGACAAGAGAAAGCTCGGGACATTACTAAAGAAGATGAAGAAGGACGATACCCTTATAGCCTCGGAAATATCCAGATTGGGCAGACGGTTGCTGGAGGTTATGTCTATCCTTGACAATCTGATGAAGAAGAAAATCCGAGTAATAACCGTTAAGGAAGGCTTTGAACTGTGCGATAATCTACAGAGCCACGTCATAGCATTTGCTTTCTCACTGGCTTCCGAAATAGAGAGAAGCCTTATCTCACAACGCACGAAAGAAGCACTTGCAAGGAAAAAATCGCTTGGAATGAAACTCGGAAGGAAAACCGGAGGGACAAACTCCCGGCACAAGCTCGACAAACACAAGGAACTTATACGCACCATGGTAGACTACGGATACAGCAAAGCAGCCATCTGCCGGAAAGTCAAGTGCCAGTACAGCACCCTTGACAAGCATCTGGCAAGAGAAGGACTGATAGTTAGGAACTATACTCCACGCCCACGAAAACCTAAAGACATTACCACAGAAAAGAAAACCGTTCCCCAAAAAAGAAAGAAGCGAAAGGTTATCATCAAGAAACGAATCCAAACCGACCGAGCGCCACACGTTGAATACCAAGCAGCCGCTTACCAATATCGCCACCGATTGATGGAAGCTGACACACTTCGAGAAAAAGGCATTGTTGTTGATGTAGACAAGCCTGCCATACTTGAGAAGAACAAGGAGAAGCTCAAGTCTATTCGGCACCATCATCATTTGCTTTTCCCCCACGAAAAAGAAATCATAAAATTGCTAAAGCAAGGGAAAAGCAAGGTCTTTATCTCCCGATACTTTAATTGTAATATAAAAACACTGGATGCACACTTGAAAAGAATGGGGGTGGAAGTGGTATATACGTGATGCCCCTTAAATGTACAGAAGTATGGCAGAGAAGCAGGATATT
>OEIM01000926.1_pt1 | contig 10529 bp, 8 predicted proteins | sample 1538341 | NCBI WGS metagenome assembly OEIM01 (sample SAMN02324081, study PRJEB22366) | human gut metagenome | biome: human | place: Canada: Ontario | collected 2010-10 | reverse complement strand
GGAGGAAAACATGGCAATCCCGATGGAGCTTGATGGAAGAAAGGTGGAAAAAGCACAGATGGATGACATGCTTTTGCGCCTTGGACTTACAGAGAGACGTACTCATCTGCCAAATGAGCTCTCAGGTGGACAGCAGCAGCGCACATCTATAGGAAGAGCCCTGATTACGAGACCATCTATAGTGCTAGCGGATGAGCCGACCGGAAACCTGGATACCAAAGCCAGCAACGAGATTATGCATCTCTTAAAGACCTCAAACCGTGAGCTCAACCAGACAATCATTATGATTACACACAATATGGAGCTTGCAAAGGCGGCTGACCGCACAATAATGATAGAGGATGGTAAAATCAGATGAATTTGATGAAGACACTCACATTAAAAAACTTAAAGCTCAACAGGAAAAGAACTATTGTCACGATAGTCGGAATAATTCTTGCAACAGCGCTTTTGTCGGCGCTTGTCACACTTGTGTCAAGCTTTCAGTACAGTATGATTGAATACCAGAAGCAAAAGGACGGCGACTTTCATGTGAAATTTTCGAATGTGAAAATGTCTGAGCTTTCGGAGTTTAAAAACAACAGAAATATTGAAAGCACATTTGAGACAATGGGAATGGGCTTTGCAAAGCTAGACGGCTGCAAGAATGAGGATAAGCCGTATGCATATGTCATGGCAACAGATGAGGCCGGCTTTGAGAGAGGCTGCTTTAAACTGATAGAGGGCCGCATGGCAAAAAATGAGGATGAGATAGTCATTCCAAGGCACTTAAAGACAAACGGACGAATCGACATAAAGGTGGGGGATGAGATAACACTGGATGTCGGAAAGCGATATGATTCAAACACAGAAAGTGTCATATCGGAAAACTGCGCATATGAGCATGAGGCAGAGACACTTACCGATACTGTGACAAAGCACTACAAGGTGGTAGGCATCATGGAAAGACCGGGCTATGGAATGGAGGACTATAGTGCCGCCGGATATACATTTGTCACATACTCTGATGAACTGGCAGCAATTGATAACGGCACAAAGAGTGAGGCAAGCGAAGCTGACACTACACTCACAGTGTACAGCAGATACACTCAAAAGGCTTTAAGAAACAAGGATGCTGTGACTGCAGATATAATTGGTGTGGATGAAAAGCTGTTTGAGAAAGCAAATAATTCATCTGTTGAAATGTCTTCTGAGGAAAGTGACAGGTTCCTTAAAGAGATGGAAAATGCAAAATATGATATATATATGAATGGATACCTTATAAACTATGAGTGCGTTTTCCCGATTGACGGTTCATTTAAAGCACTGTTTACAGTGGCTGCTGTTGTGGCTTTGATAATCATACTGACATCAGTGTACTGTATCAAAAACAGCTTCAACATATCAATCACTGAAAAAATCAGGCAGTATGGCATGCTTGCAAGCGTGGGTGCTACGAGGCGACAGATAAAAAGCAGTGTTAAGACAGAGGCAGCAATGCTTGGAGTGGTTGGTATTCCTGTAGGTACCATGAGTGGTATTTTGGCATCGCTTATACTTGTCAAGGTAGTAAATGCGCTGTCAGCAGGCTGGCTTAACGTTGCTTTGAGCTTTCACACATCACTGCCTGCACTTATTCTTGCTGTGATACTGAGTATAGCAACCATTTATTTCTCAGCAACAGGCAGTGCAAGAAGGGCTGCAAAGGTCACACCGCTTGAAGCAATAAGAAACACAAAGGAGATTAAAATAAAGTCAGCAAAGCTTAAGACACCGGCGATTATAGGCAGAATCTGGGGTATCGGAGGTGTTATCTCATATAAGAATATAAAGAGGAACAATAAAAAGTACAGAACCACAGTGACATCTATTGTCATCTGCTCAGTAACCTTTATTGTGATATCATACTTTATGTCTATGGCCTTTAGCGTTGTTGGGATGTCATATGCATCAGCAGATTACAATATTGGAATAAATATGTCATGTAAAAAAGACATTGATATTGAAAAGTTCTCTAAGCTTTTGAGTGGCATTGAAGGAGCTGAGGATTATCTGGTTGGAGCAGGCTATGATTTCGATGTCAGTAAGCCGGAGTATACAAAGGAATATGGAGAGTATTGCAGGCAGCTTTATGATGACAGTGAGGATGTCTCGCAAATGTTTTTAATCACGGTTTTGGATGATAAATCGTATGATAAGTATGCGTCTGACGCAGGCATAAAAAATGCAGCTGCAGGAGCAATTCTTGTGAATAAATGCACATTTGATGTGTATAATGAGAATAGCTCAAAATACGTCAAAAAAGAGATGGAGCTGTACAAATATAAAGCAGGAGATACAATCGAGTGTGGCTACAATGTGTATGATGATGCTTCTTCTGATGATAATGCAGCAGAAGGCGATACTGAAAGCAGCACAGATGATAATAATGCAGTGGAAGGTGATACTGAAAGCGGCACAGAGGATAACAGCGGATACGTTGACGAGGAAACAATAAATAACGGAGTCAGAAAGACTGTGGATGTAACTATTGCAGGTGTCACAGACAAGGTACCAATAGGTTATAAGGGCTACAGCAACACGCTATTGTTTATGAACCAAAAAGGCTTTGAAAGCCTATGGGGTGACGGTAAGAACGGTAATGAGATTAAACCGGGATATGCGTCATATTCAGCATATGTGGTTGCAGAAAATGCAGATGAATATCAGGATACATTCGAAAAGGAGACGGAAGGAAATACTGAGTATTCGCAGATTAGTTTTTATGTCAGCAATCTGGATAAGGAGATGCGCGATGAAAAGTCACTCTTTACACTGCTTGGAGTATTTGCATACGGACTTATTGTAGTCATCGCCTTAATAGGAATCACAAATATCATCAATACCTTAAGTACCGGAATGGAGCTTAGAAGCCGCGAGTTTGCCACATTAAGAAGCATTGGAATGACAGATAAGCAGTTTGTGGGAATGGTCAGACTCGAGAGTGTGTTTATATCTGTGAAGGCGCTTGTAATAGGAGTACCGCTTGGTATTTTAATAAGCTATCTCTTATGTGTTATGATGAACAGGATGGATGACGCAATCATTTATGAGCCGCCGTATAAAGCAATTATATTGTGTATAGTGGTTGTAATAATGCTGATTTATGCTATCATGAAACTATCAATGACGAAGCTTAGACACAATAACATTATTGAGACAATCAAAAATGAAAATCTGTAGGAAATGCGGGAGCTGATATGAAAAAAATACTTCTCATAGAGGACAATAAAGGAATAACAGAGGGACTGTGTGATACCTTTACAGAACCTGAATATGAGCTTTTGACAGCAGGTAATTTAAAGGAGGCTGGGGCACTTTTGAGTGAGCACCCCGGCCTTGTGCTGCTTGATGTGTCGCTTCCGGATGGGAACGGCTTTGATTTTTACAGCGAAAGGCTGGAAAAAGAAAAAACACCGGTGATTTTTCTTACCGCAAGGGATGAGGAAAATGATATAGTAAAAGGCCTTGAGCTTGGAGCGGAGGATTACATCACAAAGCCTTTTTCAGTAAGAGAGCTTGTGGCGAGGGTAAACCGCGTATTTTTACGAAGGAAAAGTGATGACAGTTCATCTGTCATACACGCAGGAAGCATAAGCTATGATTTGGACAAAAAGGAAGCAAGAAGGGCTGGACAGGTGATTGCTCTTTCAAGTCTTGAAAACCGTATACTTGATCTGCTTTTTACCAATCACGACAAGGCTGTGTCCAGAAATGCCGTGCTTGACTGCATCTGGGAGGCAACAGGCAACGATGTGTACGACCATACAGTGACTGTCTATATGAAGCGCATCAGGGCAAAGCTTGGTGAGGATGTGATAAAGACTGTGAAGGGAATCGGGTATCGCGTTGATTCAGATGAAGCTCTTTAAACAGTATCGGCCGACAGAGACAGTTCCCGGGGGAAAGCATGAGAAAGAAGAAATATAATTTAGAGAACAGAAAACATTTTGTGTATTTTGCGATAATATATACATGTATATGTGTGACGGTTATGGCTTTTACCGTTTTTTTCCAGTACAGGGCATATACGAAAAACTATAACGTCACAGTGGCTAAGCTATGTGCACTCATTCATGAAAAATATCCCGATGTATCAGATGGCAGTATAGCCGGGATTCTAAATGACAGCAGCTTCGACAGAGATTATACTAATTTAAAAAGCGCAGAGACGCTCTTAAAAAAATACGGCATTGATATGGAAAAGGATTCTGCGGTTTTGTCAAATGAAAAAGCGCTTAAAGGAGCGCTTTGGCTAGACATATTTCTTGTTGTGCTTTTTGCAGGGGGCTTTTGCCTTTACATTGTGCTTATAAGATTTAGCTTTAAAAGACAGGTCAGACAGGCTGCGGATTATCTGCGCCGCATAAATCAGGGAGACTACAGACTTGTTATGGCAGATAGCACAGAGGGGGAGCTTTCTATACTAAAGGGAGAGCTTTACAAGACAGCGATCTATTTGAGGGAGTCTGCGGAAAATGCAAAGGCAGACAAGCTTTTGCTAAAGGATGCGCTTTCTGACATATCGCATCAGCTTAAGACACCGCTCACATCACTTTCGATAAATCTGGAAAATCTGGAAGGAAATCCTGATATGGCATCTGAAAACAGAAACAGGATAATGCGCAGGGCAAAGCGCGATGTGGATAATATATCGCATATGGTGCAGGCTATCTTAAAGCTTTCAAGGCTTGAAGCGGATGTTGTGGAGTTTGATGAGAAGGATACGCTGCTGTCTGAAATTGTGTCTGAGGCAGCTGACAATGTTATGGCACTTTGCGATTTGAGAGACATAAGGCTGTCCATAGATGAAGGCTCTGATAAGGATGCCTGTATACATGCTGATGCATACTGGCAGTGTGAGGCCATTACAAACATAGTAAAAAATGCAGTGGAGCACGCAGAGAGTGAGGTAAAGATAGGCTTTTACAGGTATGAGATGTATGCAGAGATAACAGTGCAAAACGATGGAGAAGCCATAAGTGATGAGGACAAAAAGCATATTTTTACGCGTTTTTACAGCGGCAGCGGACAGCCGGCAGACAGCATCGGCATAGGACTTTCGCTCGCGGAAGCAATTGTGCGTCATGACAATGGATATATCCTTGTGGAGGATTGTAAAAAAGATGTATTAAATGAAAAAAATGAATGCAGTGGCACACGCTTTGTGGTAAGATATTTGTGATAAGTTGAGAAAAATTATCAATAAATACACTAGGAAGCGATAAAATGACACTAAAAGAACTTGGCATAGGACAGAGTGCCAGAATACTTACAGTAGGCGGTGAGGGCGCACTGCGCCAGCATTTCCTGGATATGGGAGTAATCCCAAAGGCCGAAGTGACAGTAATCAAATTTGCACCGATGGGAGACCCGATGGAGCTTCAGGTGCACGGCTATGAGCTCACATTGAGGCTTGATGATGCGGCACAGATTGAGGTAGAATTAATTGATAGCCGTTCAAGAAAGCATGAGGGTCCTAAAAAGATAAGCAACACAGCCCATCCCGGACTTGGCGAGGAGGGCAAATACCATGTGAAGGGCAGTGGCAATCCCCTTCCGGATGGTGAGAAGCTCACATACGCACTTGTGGGAAACCAAAACTGCGGCAAGACAACACTTTTCAACCAGCTTACAGGCTCAAACCAGCATGTGGGCAATTTCCCGGGAGTGACGGTGGACAGAAAGGATGGCTCTATTAAAGAACATCCGGATACATCAATCACAGATTTACCGGGCATTTACTCAATGAGCCCATATACGAATGAGGAGATTGTGTCGAGAAACTTTGTGCTCGATAACAAGCCAAAGGCCATAATAAATATCGTAGATGCGACAAATATCGAGAGAAACCTGTATCTGACCATGCAGCTTCTTGAGATGGATATACCGATGGTTATCGCACTCAATATGATGGATGAGGTGACGGCAAACTCAGGCTCAATCGATGTAAATAAAATCGAGGGACTGTTAGGAGTGCCTGTTGTACCGATTTCTGCCGCAAAGAATCAGGGTGTTGATGAGCTGGTGCGCCATGCAATACACATTGCAAAGTATCAGGAGCGCCCGGGCAGACAGGATTTCTGTGATGAGAATGATTTTGGCGGTGCTGTGCACAGATGTATACACGCGGTCAGCCATCTGATTGAGGATCATGCAAAGCTCGCCGGAGTTCCGATTCGCTTTGCTGCTACCAAAATTATCGAGGGAGATGCACTTATATTAGAGCAGCTTCATCTTGATGAGAATGAGAAAGAGGCAATAGAGCATCTGATTGTCCAGATGGAGAAGGAGCGAGGCCTTGACAGAAGCGCTGCAATTGCGGATATGCGCTTTACATTTATTGAGAAAATATGCGAGAGCACTGTGGTAAAGCCGAAGGAGAGCAGGGAGCGTATCAGAAGTGAGCGCATCGACCGTGTTCTTACAGGCAAATACACGGCAATACCGTGCTTTATAGTGATAATGCTTGCTGTATTTTATCTCACCTTCAACGTAATCGGAGCAGGCCTTCAGTGGCTTTTGGAGCAGGGCATAGGAGCACTGACCGCACTGACGGATAAGGCACTCACAGCGGCAGGTGTGAATGAGGTGCTGCACGGACTGGTAATAGACGGCATCTTTCAGGGTGTTGGAAGCGTATTAAGCTTTTTGCCGATTATCGTGACACTGTTCTTTTTCTTATCCCTCATGGAGGACAGCGGATACATAGCGAGGGTTGCATTCTTCATGGACAAGCTCCTTCGTAAGATAGGACTTTCCGGACGAAGCATAGTACCAATGCTCATAGGCTTCGGCTGTACGGTGCCAGCTGTCATGGCGACACGTACACTGCCAAGTGAGAGAGACCGTCGAATGACTATACTCCTCACACCGTTTATGAGCTGTTCGGCAAAATTGCCAATTTATGCATTCTTTGTTAGTGCATTTTTCCCGAAGCATGGCGGACTTGTCATGGGAGGACTGTACTTCCTTGGCATAATTGTCGGAATACTTTTCGCATTTATCTACAGAAAGACTTTGTTCAGGGGTGACGCAGTGCCGTTTGTCATGGAACTGCCAAACTACAGGATGCCGGGCGCCAAGAATGTGTGCCAGCTCCTCTGGGAGAAGGCAAAGGACTTTTTGCAGAAGGCATTTACAGTAATACTTATTGCCACAATGCTTATATGGTTCTTACAGAGCTTTGACATACACTTTAACATGGTAACAGACTCAAAGGACAGCATGCTTGCTGCTATTTCAAGTATTATCGTGCCTGTCTTTAAGCCTCTGGGACTCGGCGACTGGCGTATATGCACGTCACTGATCAGCGGACTCATGGCAAAGGAGAGCGTGGTATCAACACTTGAGATACTGTTTGGCGGAACGGTTACGACAGCACTCACAACACTTTCAGCTGCATCTCTTCTGGTGTTCTCGCTGCTCTACAGTCCTTGCGTGGCTGCTATAGCATCCATAAAGAGAGAGCTTGGTGCAAAGTGGGCAGTCAGCGTGGTGCTTTTGCAGTGTGCGATTGCATGGGTGGCAGCATTTATTGTAAGAGTTATTGGACTGCTTGTGATGTAATTAAAAACAGACTATTCAGAACCACTGAGAACCAAAAAGATGATGTGTCATGCTTGCATGTAAGCAACAGGTTTTCTTGTTCTCAAGGTGGTTCTGAATAGTTACAAAAAATATAAAAGGAGATATGTGATGGAGATTAAACTGGAAAATGAATCACTTGAGCTCACGATAAACAGCTTCGGAGCAGAGCTTAAAAGCATCACCGGCAAGGAAACTGGTACACAGTATCTGTGGGATGCCGATGAGAAATACTGGAAGAGAAGCGCACCGGTGCTTTTCCCGTTTGTCGGCAGCTTAAAGGACAAGAAGTTTACCGTTGATGGGACAGATTATCCGATGGGACAGCACGGCTTTGCAAGGGATATGGAGTTTGAGCTTGTGTCACAGACAAAGGATGAGGCATGGTTTTCACTTAAATCAAATGATGAGACTCTTGCAAAATATCCGTTTGAGTTTGTGCTCGAAATCGGCTATAAGCTCTCAGGCAGTGAGATAAAAGTGACCTGGAGGGTGACTAATCCTGCGAAAAAGGATTTACTTTTCTCAATAGGTGGTCATCCTGCATTTATGTGCCCGGTCGCAGAGCAGGGAAAGCAGTCAGACTATTATCTGAAGCTTGACACAGACAAAGCAATCACCTACGGACTTATCTGTGACGGAGGACTTTTAGACAAGGATGACAATCTGCTTAATGTGGATGTGGATGGATACTGTCAGATAGATGAGCATATGTTTGATAAGGATGCGCTCATAATAGAAAACAGACAGGCTTCAAAGGTGAGCCTGTGTACACCGGATAAGAAGCCATACCTTACGGTGTCCTTTGATGCGCCTTTATTTGGTCTGTGGTCACCGGCAGGAATGGGAGCACCGTTTATCTGTATTGAACCGTGGTACGGCCGATGCGACAGAGCAGGCTTTGCCGGAGAATTAAAGGACAGGGAGTATGGTAATTCGCTGGCACAGGGTGAGAAATTTGAGAAGTCATATACGATTGCAATTGAGCTGTAGATTTCCTTGTTCTCGGGTGGCTTAAATACTTATTAAAATAATAATATAAGACATAATTAGAATCATGGGGCTGCGGTATATTGCAGTCCCATGATTTTTAGATAGTAAGGATTTTTCACGAACTTGAAATAATGTAATGTAGGATAGCATAACGCTATATGTGTCTTGATGCACCTGCTTTCTTCAAGTTTGCCTGAAGCAGCCATTTCTGATCAATTTTCTTAAGATCTTCACCGAATCTGACATGCAGCCGAACTGAGCCTTCGAGCTGCTCGATATGTTCAATGGTGCCCTTGCCGAACTTTGGATGATTGACATCGTCATTGATATTAAATTTTACAGTACTGTTTTTCTTTTTGCGGTATTCCTGCTCGCGTGAATATGTGTCGCGGATAGGAATACTCTTGTCAGTAATTTTCTTTTTGAGAACCTTATCATAATCGTGCTTAATAAGTCCTTCACCGGCTTTGTAGTAAGGAGTGGGAGCTGCTCCGATAAGTGAGCAGCAGTATTTCCACGCACTTCCGTGGATGCCGGGCTGCCAGTTGTATTTATCAGGAATGTCCATATTGTACTGCATATAATGGGCATATTCATGCTTATATAAATCTATTCTGTCATCCTTTGACAAGGGCTTTGCCACACAGTAGCCGATGAACAGCAGCGAAAAATGAAATTCTTCTTCATCCTGCCCAAAGCCCGGAGTGTATGCACCGAGCCTGTCAGTATCAAAGCCAAAGGTGATAGGAACCCTTGCACCATTAAGCCCAAGCTGTCTGTCGAGCTTCTGGTAGAGAAAGCGGATTTCCGCGAGATGTATTTTTGTTTCGTTTTCGAGTAGGTGTCGTAAGTTGTTGTCTATGTTCATAAGTATATTTCTCTAAAAAATCAGTTTGTTTTCAACACAGTAATGATATATTCCGTCATCCTCAACCGATTTGCATACAAAATCAGCCTTAGCCTTGACTTCGTCCTTTGCATTGCCCATGGCAACACCCATGCCTACGGCCTCAAGCATTTCAATATCGTTATGTCCGTCACCGAAAGCAATTGCTTCATCCTTTGAGAAGCCATAATGCCTAAGCACTGCAGCAACAGCATTGCCTTTGCCACTGTTAAGCGGAATAATATCAACGGCCTTATCCCACCATGCAGTTATCTGTGAGTGGGGCGCGCCGGATAGAATCTGTGAGTGCTCATCTTTTTGGCAGGAGCACATAATCTGATATATATCAGTCCTGCTTATGTCGTCAAAATTGTCAGCAATTTTAAGCTTTTCACTGCCGAAGGCAAAGTATTGCTCTAAATCAGGGTCGGTACCGTTTGTGACAATCATATGCTCGTTGCTGATTGCAATGGCGCGGTTCATCTGCTTTAGATTGGAAATTATCTGATATTTGTCGTGCTCATTAATAGGATTTTTGAAGATGATATCATTGCCTGCGGTGACGAATGAGCCGTTAAAGGTGAGCAGGACATCAAAATCAATTCCATCAAAATGAGGCACACCTGTGTAGCTTCTTCCGGTAGCCATACAAAGGATGATGCCATTTTGGTGGAGCTGCCTAAGTGCAGCAGCAGTGTTTGCTGATAATTCTTTATGTCCCAGCCGAAGCAGGGTGCCATCCACATCAAAGAATGCTATTTTAATCATAATTCACCTGCCTGTTTTAATGCTAGTTTAATGATATTTTCATTTATATAGAATCCGTTTGATTGAATTTTGGTTATTGCATTTTTTACAGAAGAAATAATCCCTGATTGTTTAGCTTTTATAAGAACACCTAAGGTGCCCGTTACTGTTAATCCAAGATATTTTGCTGTTTTTTTTGCTGCATTATCATCGATGATAACTAAGTCTGCTTTGGGGTCAGCTTGTGCCAATATCATAACATCAACTTCACCGGCATGAAGCTTTGCTTTGTACATTT
>OEIM01000922.1_pt1 | contig 10547 bp, 10 predicted proteins | sample 1538341 | NCBI WGS metagenome assembly OEIM01 (sample SAMN02324081, study PRJEB22366) | human gut metagenome | biome: human | place: Canada: Ontario | collected 2010-10 | reverse complement strand
GTAAGAACCGTCGCGCGTATCGATTTCGATAGTCTCGCCTTCGTTGATGAACAAAGGAACGCGGACCGTTGCACCTGATTCTACCGTAGCGGGCTTCAGCGTGTTGGTGGCTGTGTCGCCTTTCAGTCCCGGCTCCGTATAGGTAATCTTCTGCTGAACCTTGATGGGCACATCAGCATAGAGTACGGTTTCTGTAGAAGCGTCTGATACCACGTCTACTATCATTCCTTCGAGCAGGAAGTCAACACCGTTGATGAGGTCGTGGGCGATGGGAATTTGGTCAAAAGTCTCCTGGTTCATGAATTGGTAGTTGTCACCGTCATGATAGAGGTATTGGTGGGGACGACGTTCTACACGTACGTCTTCCAGTTTCTCACCGATGTTGAAACGGCGTTCCAGAACGTAGCCGTTCACTACGTCTTTCAGCTTGGTACGCATGAAGGTATTACCTTTTCCCGGCTTTACATGCAGGAAGTCGATGCAGAAATACAGCTTGCCGTCCATACGGATGCAAGTTCCGATTTTAATGTCTTGGGCATTAATCATACTTATAGTCTTTAATATTATTATATTGGTATTTACTTCGTTAGTGCTGGTTTGCGAGTGCAAAAGTAATGGAAATCGGTAAAAAACACAAAAACTTTTGAGAGAAAATGAGTTATCTCTTGGTTTATTTGAAAAAAGTATCTATTTTTGCAGCCCGAATTCGTGAGAATAATAACATAAAACAAGATACAGTAATGAAAAGAACATTTCAACCCTCGAACAGAAAGAGAAAGAACAAACACGGTTTCCGTGAGAGAATGGCTACAGCAAACGGCCGCAGAGTATTGGCAGCACGTCGTGCTAAAGGCAGAAAGAAACTGACTGTTTCTGACGAATACAACGGAGTAAAGGCATAATAGTCGTTCTCGTTCGTATTAAAGAAATAAGGGAGCTGCAAAAGACTGATTCTGGTCTTTTGCAGCTTTTCTTATGTATTGTGCCCGCTTCTCCGGAAAAAACTATTGCCAACTCCGTGTACTATGTGGTGAAAATTGTATCTTTGTCCCAAATAATGCATTATCGATTATGACAATAAAAGATTTTTTCTCTTTCCGGCAGAACCGGTTCTTCTGGGCGAACATCCTTGCGATGGCCGTTGTGGTAGTGGGATTGCTGTTCGGAGTGCTGAAAGGACTGGATATATATACCCGCCACGGCGAGGCTGTGATAGTGCCCGATGTGAAGGGCATGGGAGTGGAGGAAGCCGAGAAAATGTTCCGTAACCGCGGCTTGGTCTGCATCGTTTCGGATTCCAGTTATGTCAAGACTCTTCCTGCCGGCTGCATCCTCGAATATAATCCGGCAGCCGGACAAAAGGTAAAGGAAGGACGTACCATCTATCTTACAATCAATACGATTGAAGTCCCTCTGCACATAGTGCCCGATGTGGCGGACAACAGTTCGCTGCGGCAGGCGGAAGCGCGTATTCTGGCTTCGGGCTTCAAGCTGGCCGAGATACAGTATATTCCGGGTGAGAAGGACCGTCAGCTTTCCATCGGCGAAAAAGTGCCTACCGGCGCAGTGCTGACGCTGATGGTGGGAGATGGGGGCGCCTTGAAGGCAGACTCCCTGGGAGTGGATTCCGTGGGAGGTACCGTTGAACCCGTGTTGTCCGAAGACTCCGCGGCAGATGAGTCCTGGTTCTGATAAACATCTGACTCCAATCGTAAATTGTAAATAGTCAAATTGTAAATGCCGTGATGATAGAAGAATTGCCGGATGATATAGATAATGATGAGCTGGACGACGTAGAGCCGGTGGGTGACGAGGCGCAACTCTATGAACACTTCCGTGTGGTGGTGGACAAGGGGCAGGAGATGATGCGGGTGGACAAGTATCTGTTCGACCGCTTGACGAACTCTTCGCGCAATCGCATCCAGAAGGCTGCCGATGCAGGCTTCGTGATGGCGAACGGCAAGGCTGTGAAAAGCAGCTATAAGGTGAAGCCGATGGATGTAATCACTGTGATGATGGACCGTCCACGCTATGAGAATGAAGTCATCCCCGAAGACATCCCCCTTGATATAGTATATGAGGACAAGTATCTGATGGTAGTGAACAAACCTGCCGGTCTGGTGGTGCACCCCGGTCATGGCAACTATCACGGTACGCTTGTCAACGCCATAGCCTGGCATATGAAGGATAATCCCGATTATGATGCCAATGACCCGCATGTGGGACTGGTGCACCGCATCGACAAGGACACCTCCGGCCTGCTGGTGATAGCCAAGACTCCGGATGCCAAGACGAATCTCGGCAACCAGTTCTTCAACAAGACGACAAAACGCCGTTACCGGGCGCTGGTCTGGGGAAATGTGGAGCAGGATGAAGGGACCGTTGTCGGCAATATCGGTCGTAATCCCAGAGACCGCATGCAGATGACCGTCCTCCCCGACGACCAGGGAAAGCATGCCGTCACCCATTACCGGGTGCTCGAACGTTTGGGATACGTCACACTGGTGGAATGTATCCTTGAAACGGGACGCACCCATCAAATCCGTGTGCACATGAAGCACATCGGACACATACTTTTCAACGACGAACGTTACGGTGGACACGAAATCCTGAAAGGAACCCACTTCGCTAAATACAAACAATTTGTAAACAACTGCTTCGACACTTGTCCGCGGCAGGCATTGCATGCCATGACGCTGGGGTTTGTGCATCCCGTCACCGGAGAAGAAATGTACTTCACTTCGGAATTGCCCGATGACATGACCCGGCTGATAGACAAATGGAGAGGCTATATCAGTAACAGAGAATTAGAATGAAACGCACGATTGCTATTGTAGCCGGAGGAGATACCTCCGAATTCCACGTCTCCCTGCGTAGTGCACAGGGGATTTACTCCTTCATCGACAAGGAGAAGTATACCTTATATATTGTAGAAATGCACGGACTGGACTGGCATGTACAGCTGCCCGACGGCGCTAAGGCTCCGGTAGACCGCAATGACTTCAGCTTCGTGCTGGATGGCGAGAAAGTGACATTCGACTTTGCCTATATTACCATCCACGGAACTCCGGGTGAGGACGGCCGTCTGCAGGGCTATTTTGATATGCTCCACATCCCTTATTCGTGTTGCGGAGTACTGGCAGCGTCGCTCACGTACGATAAGTTTGCCTGCAACCAGTATCTGAAAGGTTTCGGTGTGCGCATTGCCGAATCGTTGTTGCTGCGCGGCGGACAGTCGGTAACGGATGAAGATGTGATGGAGAAAATCGGTCTGCCTTGCTTCATTAAGCCCAGCTTGGGAGGTTCCAGCTTCGGCGTGACCAAGGTGACGGTGAAAGAGCAGATACAACCTGCCATAGCCAAGGCATTTGCGGAAGCGCAGGAAGTACTGGTGGAGGCCTTTATGGACGGAACCGAGATTACCTGCGGCTGTTACAAAACAAAAGACAAGTCCGTAGTGTTCCCCATTACGGAGGTGGTGAGCCACAACGAGTACTTCGATTATGAAGCTAAGTATAATGGTGCGTCTGACGAGATTACTCCCGCCCGCATCTCGGACGATTTGACCCGCCGGGTGCAGACGCTGACTTCTGCCATTTATGATATACTTGGGGCCTACGGCATTATCCGTGTGGACTATATCATTACCGAAGGGGAAAAAATCAATCTGCTGGAGGTGAATACCACCCCCGGAATGACTGCCACCAGCTTTATTCCCCAGCAGGTTCGTGCTGCCGGAATGGAGATGAAGGATGTAATGACAGATATTATAGAAAACAAGTTTAAGGATTAATCATTATTCATTATGAATGCGAACGTGGAATTTGATGAAATCCGTCCTTATCATGATGAGGAACTTCCTCAAGTCTATGAGGAACTGATTGCCGATGCGGCGTTCCGGCAGGCAGTGGATACTGTGATGCCTGGTGTACCTTTTGAAGTCTGGTCGCAGAAAATGCGCGCGTGTAAAACCAAGCTGGAATTTCAGAAGACCTTCTGCTATGGGCTTCTGTGGAAATTGGCGAAGGAGGCTACGGATGGATTGACTTTGGACCATACCGCGTTGCCGGCAGACAAGTCGGCGGCGTATACCTATATCTCCAATCATCGCGACATTATTCTCGATTCCGGTTTCTTGTCCATTCTTTTGGTAGACCAGGGTATGGATACGGTAGAGATAGCCATTGGCGACAACCTGCTTGTCTATCCGTGGATTAAGAAATTCGTGCGTGTCAACAAGTCCTTCATCGTGCTGCGTGCGTTGACCATGCGCCAGATGCTGGAGGCTTCCGCACGCATGTCCCGCTATATGCATTATACCATCAGTGAGAAGAAACAGTCTATCTGGATTGCACAACGTGAAGGGCGTGCCAAGGATTCCAACGACCGCACGCAGGACAGTGTGCTGAAGATGCTGGCAATAGGCGGTGAAGGCGACGTCATTGACCGCTTAATGGAAATGAATATAGCTCCGCTTGCCATTTCCTATGAATACGACCCTTGCGACTTCCTGAAAGCGCAGGAGTTCCAACTGAAACGGGACATTGAAGGCTATAAGAAAACGACGGCTGACGACTTGCTGAATATGCAGACCGGACTGTTCGGCTATAAAGGGCGGGTACATTTCCAGACGGGTGCCTGCATGAATGATGAATTGGCGAAGATGGACCGTTCACTTCCGAAGCCCGAACTCTTTGCACGCATGTCTGCACTGATAGACAAACGCATTCATGCCAGCTACCGGATGTATCCCAATAATTATGTGGCACACGACCTTCTCGAGGGGAAGGAGGATTTTTCCGGCCATTACACTGCCGGGGATAAGCAGCGCTTCACGGCCTATATAGAACAACAGTTGGAGCGTATCTCCATTCCTAATAAGGACGTGGACTTCCTGCGCGGAAAAATGCTGCTGATGTATGCCAACCCGTTGAAGAATTATCTGGCGGCTATAAAAGAATGAATACATGAAGAAGTACTGTGATTGGTGGCTTTTGCCTTTGTTGGCCTGTCTGTTGGCTGGTTGTGGCGATGATGATTATCATTATCCTTCCGTGAAGCTGGAGTTCCTGACTGCCTTTTCGGGGGCTGACGGCTATCTGCAGTCTGTTGTGACGGATGAAGGGGAAACCTTGCCGGTAGTGGAGGACAAGACAAAGACGAACATAGAGGCAAACGCCTCGGTACGTGTCATCAGTAATTATGCTTCGGAGGTAACTGCCGATGGAACTGCCGGTGCGGTGCTGTATGCCTTGAGCGGTGTTCTTTCTGTCGTTCCCCAAACGGTCGACAAGTTCGAGGAGGGCGTCAAGACAGACCCTACTGATGTACTGGGTATCTGGATGGGACTCGACTATCTCAATATGACACTGATAGTCAAGGAGAATGGTGAACATAAGTTCCATTTTATTGAGGATGAAGTGATTGTGGATACTGCTACCGGGTGTAGTGAAGTATATCTGACGCTGTATCATGACGCAAAGGAGGAGGTAGTGTCTTATACCAGACGTGCCTACGCTTCCGTACCTTTGCGGCAGTATGCGGCAGTGGGTATACAGAAGGTTATGGTTCATTTCAGTGTGCACACTTATTCCGGTGACATCAAGACTTACGATTTTGTTTATAACCCTGACTAAAATGAAATATTCGATGAAGACATTGTTCGCGGGTTTTTGCCTCGTTTTTACCACCCTCTTTTCCTGCCAGCAGAAGGAGGGACAGTTCAAGTCTGTTTCGGTAGATGACTTTTCCACATTGATAGCCAATCCGGAGGTGCAGCTTCTGGATGTGCGTACTGTTGCCGAATACTCGGAAGGACACGTGCCCTACAGTATCAATATCAATGTGCTGGATGAGTCGTTTGAAACGATGGCCGACTCCACTCTGCAGAAGGACAAACCGGTTGCAGTATATTGTCGTAGTGGTAAGCGTAGTAAAAAGGCCGCTGCCATACTGAGCAAAAAAGGATATATAATCTATGACCTTGACAAAGGTTTCATCGGTTGGGAAGAAGCGGGCAAGGAAGTGGAAAAGTAATAGCGGTGCAGCTGAAATGCATTTGCTATAATTTCTTTTTAGGCGCGGATTACGCGGATTTCACGGAAAAATTTAAGAAAAGAATCCGCGTTTTCCGCGTAATCCGCGCCTAAAAAGAATAAAGTAGTCTTGTCCTCTGGTTAGAGGCTTTCAAGCAGTCTCTTCAGCACCACTGTTGCTGAAATCTCCCGGTTGGCCGCTTCGGGGATTACGATGGACTGCGGGCTTTCTATCACATCATCCGTCACAATCATGTTGCGTCGAACCGGCAGGCAGTGCATGAAGTAGGCATTGTTGGTAACGGCCATCTGGCGCTCGCCTACTGTCCAGGTGCGGTCTTTGCTCAATATTTGTCCGTAGTTGTCGCCTGTATAGGCCGCCCAGTTCTTGGCATAGACAAAATCGGCTCCTTCAAAAGCTTTCATCTGGTCATATTCTACGCGGGCATTTCCTACGAACTTGGGGTCGAGTTCATAACCTTCGGGATGTGTAATCACAAAGTCATAATCAGTTGCATTCATCCATTCGGCAAAGGAGTTGGGGACAGCCTGGGGCAATGGACGCGGATGTGGAGCCCATGTCATCACTACTTTGGGGCGTGCCGTCTTCTTATATTCCTCAATGGTTATCAGGTCGGCAAAACTCTGCAGCGGATGGCGTGTGGCAGCCTCCATGGAGAATACCGGCCGACCGGAATGCTTGATGAACTGCTCCAGTATCACTTCGTTGTAATCGTCTTCCTTATTTTCGAAGCGTGCAAAAGAACGTACGCCGATGACGTCGCAATAGCAGCCCATCACGGGAATGGCTTCCAGTAAGTGTTCCGGTTTGTCACCGTCCATGATGACGCCACGCTCTGTCTCCAGTTTCCAGGCTCCCTGGTTGATGTCCAGTACAATTACGTTCATGCCCAGATTCAATGCAGCCTTCTGTGTACTGAGGCGGGTACGCAGGCTGGAGTTGAAGAAAATCATCATCAGCGTTTTGTTACGTCCCAGTTCCACATATTTGAAACGGTCTTTTTTAATCTCGAATGCTTCGTCCAGTGCAGACTTTAGGTTACCGATGTCCTGCACGCAAGTAAAGTTCTTCATATTTACAGTCTTTTTAGTGTATCTATATCTTTGTTATTCGGCTGTCAAGGTCTGGTCTGTCCGGAACCTTCGACAATCCATTTGTATGTGGTGATTTCTTCCAGAGCCATCGGACCGCGGGCGTGCAGCTTCTGTGTGCTGATGCCGATCTCGGCACCGAGCCCGAATTGTGCGCCGTCGGTGAAAGAGGTCGGTGCATTGACGTATACGCAAGCGGCGTCCACTTCCCGGCAGAACCATTCGGCACGTGTCTTGTCGTCCGTAATGATGCATTCGCTATGTTTGGAACCGTACTTCCGGATATGTGCCAATGCTTCCTGGAAAGAATTCACGGTTTTAATGGCTATCTTGTAGTCCAGGAACTCTCTGCCGTAGCAGTCTTCAGTGGCAAGTCTCAACAGCTCGACGGGATATTTGTCACGCAGACTGTGGTAGGCGGGTTCATCGGCAAATATCTCTACATTGCTTGATTGCAGCGGCAGGCATAGGTCGGGCAAATTAGCCAGGCTGTCGGCTTCGATAATCAGGCAATCCAAAGCGTTGCATACACTGACCCGGCGTGTCTTTGCATTGGCAATGATAGATGGACCTATGCTTATATCGCCATAGCGGTCGAAGAACGTATGGCATACGCCGGCACCTGTCTCTATAACCGGTACTGTGGCATTCTGGCGTACGAAGTTTATCAGGCTGCTGCTGCCGCGCGGAATTATCAAATCTACATAATCGTTGGCATGCAGTAGTTCGGCAGTCGCCTCTCTGTCGGCAGGAAGCAGTTCCACGATATGTGTATCTATGTTGAAATGCTCCAGTACCTCGTGTATCACGCTGATTATGGCACGGTTGGAATAGTCTGCATCGCTTCCGCCTTTCAGAATACAGGCATTGCCGCTTTTAAGGCAGAGTGAGAAGACATCGAAACTGACGTTGGGACGGGCTTCGTAGATAATGCCTATGACACCGAAAGGTACACTGACCCTTTTTATCTTCAATCCGTTGGGTAATACGTTCTCTTTAAGGACTTTTCCCAAAGGAGAAGGGAGGGCGGCTACGTTGCGGATGTCCGCAGCGATGTCCTGCAAACGGCTTTTTGTCAGTTTCAGGCGGTCGTATTTAGGGTCGGTAGAAGGCATACGCTCCAAATCCTTCTGGTTTTCACTCAGAATGAAGTCTGTTTTGTTTATGGCAGCGTCTGCAACAGCCAGTAATATTTGATTGATTTCTTTGTCGCTCAACGCTAACATGTTACGGCTGGCATCTTGTACGGCGACAAAAGTTTTGTTTAAGTTCATTTTTTTATTGAATATAGAGTGATAAATATGCAAGTATATATATCGTGGGATAGTATCCGTCTGTGGCTTATTCTATATATAGGTAGTCGTAGTGCACTACGGGTTTCTTTCCATGTTTTCCCATCGTTTCCCGTGCCTGGCTGGAGTCACAGTTGGCTTTTCCCACACCGATGGGTTTACCGCCGAAGTCGATAATCCGTACGATGTCGTCCTTCTCGAACTCGCCTATAACGTCAGTGATGCCTACCGGTAGGATGCTTACTGCTTTGTCCGAGAAGAGCAGTTCGGTGGCACAATGATTGATGTGCAGTTCCCCTTTGGCAAACCCTTCGCTGTGTGCAATCCATTTCTTGATGCTCGATACCGGTTCCGGAGACGGAATGAAACGGGTATAGTTTAATTCTTCATTCTTCATTATTTTCACGAGGATGTTGTCCCGCTTCCCATTGGCTATGATTACTGTGATGCCCTCATCCGCCACTTTGCGGGCAATGTTGGTTTTTGTCAGCATGCCGCCGCGTCCGAAGCTGGATTTGGAAGTTTGTATGTAGGAGGAGAGGTCTTTGCCTTGTTCTATTTCACGGATGACTTGAGAATTCGGGTCGGCGGGTGAACCGTTGTAGATACCGTCTATATTGCTGAGAATGATTAGTGCCTGGGCATCCATCATGGAGGCTATCAGGCCGGACAGCTCATCGTTGTCGGTGAACATCAGTTCACTCACGGAGATGGTGTCGTTCTCATTGACAATGGGAATGACGCCGTTCTCCAGCATTACGGTCATACAGTTTTTCTGGTTGAGGTAATGGCGGCGGGTGGAAAAGTTCTCTTTCATTGTGAGCACTTGTCCCACGGGGATGCCATGCTCCCGGAACAGCTCGTAGTAGCGGTTGATGAGTTTGGCCTGCCCTACAGCGGAAAAGAGCTGGCGCTGGTCTACGCTGTCCAACTTCTTGGTGGGGTGCACTTCACTACGTCCCGAAGCAACGGCTCCGGAAGAAACAAGTATTATTTCTATGCCGGCCTTGTGCAACTCGGCTATCTGGTCCACCAAAGCGGACATGCGGGTGACGTCGAGAGTGCCGTCACGACGTGTCAAAACATTGCTGCCTACCTTGACAGCAATTCTATTGAAATCAATCTCCATTTTCTCTCTTTTCGTATTCACGGACTACTTCCATGGCGGCTTCGTAGTCCTTCTCATTGACGAGAACGGAAACATCTACCGCAGTGGCAGGCAGTACAACGTTTACTACCATTCCGTCTTTTGTTACAGCTTCAATATCACTATTTCCCAGCAGGCTCTTTACAAGTTCTGCTTCCCACGGTGAACCGGTGAACACCTCAATGAGTTTGCTTTTATCTTCTTCTTTCATGATGGTAAGAATTTAGAGGTTTCTGTCTTACAAATATAACAAATGTTTTTGTTTTAATGTTTAATGCTGATGGATTTATAGTTCAATCCTCTCAACTCTTATCGATTCATTCAGGAAAGTGGAAGCCGATTCTGTGAATTTCTCCTCCGATTCTGTGGTGCGGTAGACGCATCTTCCACCTTTGGTGCATTTTCTGTCCATTTCCGGATGACGGTGAAGATAGTCTTTCAGACTGTCTGCCACCAGTTCCCCTTGGGTGACGGTCGTGATGCCGTCGGGCATGTATTGTTGTATCTTAGGCAGCAGCAGCGGGAAGTGCGTGCAGCCTAGAATGACGGTATCTATCTGTGTGTCTTTGGCCAGCAGGTTGTCGATGTTCTTGCGTATGAAGTAGTCGGTACCCTCACCTTGTGCCTCGTTGTTTTCTACGAGGGATACCCATAGAGGGCAGGCTTCACCGCTCACTTTGATGTCGGGGAAGAGTTTATGCACTTCCAGCGGATAGGATTCAGACTTGATGGTTCCTGCCGTGGCAAGCACTCCCACATGGCGGCTTTGGGTAATGTTCCCTATGCATTCTACGGTTGGGCGGATTACTCCCAACACACGACGCATTGGGTCGAGGCGGGGCAAATCATTCATTTGTATGTTGCGCAGGGCTTTTGCCGAAGCTGTATTGCATGCCAGGATGACGAGATGGCATCCCATCTCGAACAGTTTGGTGACTGCCTGCAAGGTGAACTCATAGA
>OEIM01000921.1_pt1 | contig 10549 bp, 9 predicted proteins | sample 1538341 | NCBI WGS metagenome assembly OEIM01 (sample SAMN02324081, study PRJEB22366) | human gut metagenome | biome: human | place: Canada: Ontario | collected 2010-10 | reverse complement strand
AACGCTTTTTCAAAAGGTTTGTGTATATTCACGACTGATTTGAGAGCCGACAGGCACTCGGATTGGTATTGCATAAGGAGTGTTTCTTTAGTCATAATCAGAAGAGTTCAGAGACTTCTAATTTACTAAGAAATAACGAATTATGCAATACTTTTCCCCTTTATTATCAGCAGGTTAGCTCTCTTTTTTCAGCACATTTCTTCATGCTTAACCATTCGTTTTTGACAACATTTCAATGACCTCTTTAATGTTTTCGAACCGACTCTTGCCGGTTCTATTATTTAACTTTTAATATTTCGGTAAAAATTTACCGAAATATTGATAATTTGAAACGAGATTAAAATATGAGAGAAGAGAATCAATATAGAATAGCTGAACTTATTCTGAGATATTTAGAAACAAAGGCATCGCTAGAGGAAATAACTGAACTAAAAGAATGGATTAGTCTTTCGGAAGAAAATAGAATTTTTTTTCAAAAAATGAGAAATATTTGGGAAATGACAGATCCTTCCACTAGTCAAATGAACATTGACATACAGTCGGCATTACTCAAAACAAAAGTCAAAGCAGGAATCGAACCAGGAAAAACGAATGTTCCCACACCCAAACAAATAGTACTCTATTTTCAACGAATAGCTGCTATTCTCTTTTTTCCTATTCTGATAACCTTGTTCACCCTAATGATGAATAAGAAAGAAGAGTCGCTGACCTATTATAAAGCGAGTACACCTTACGGTTCTATTTCGGAAATTATTTTGCCGGACAGCTCGAAGGTTTGGTTAGATGCTGGTAGTACATTGGAATACCCTTCGCAATTTATAAATAACACACGAAGGGTATGCATGAGTGGCGAGGCATACTTTGAAGTACACGCTGATAAAAATAACCCTTTCATCATTCAAGCTGATGAATTGGAAATTACAGCCACTGGTACGGCCTTTAACGTTGCTAGTTTTACACATAGCATGGAGCAAAAAATCACATTAATATCTGGGAAAGTATCTGTTTCACAAGGCAAAGAAACAAAACACCTACTTCCTGGTCAACAATTAACCTACCAGCGAAACACCAAACGTATGGAAATAACTTCCACCGATACATTTAAATATATAGCCTGGAAAGATGGGATCATCGCATTTAGAGATGATTCTTTAGAAACTATTCTTGATCGACTAGAACAAGTCTATAAGGTCCGATTTGTCATGAAAGACCTTGATATAAAACAATATACATATAGAGCAACATTTAAAGGAGAGAATTTGGATGAAATAATAAATTGTATGGAAGAAGGGGCACCTATAAAATTCCGAAAAAGGTATAACGATTTCAAGCAGGGAGATACACTTACAATAGAAGTAAGTAAAAAGTAACCCGCTATCGGAATTTACAATTATAAAACCGTTGATGGTATCAGACATACACAAATCTATACCAACAATGGGGTTTATATGATTGGACTTTTAAAGATAAATAACAATAGCCGCTTAGTGCATTAGTACGAGGTAGATGAGAGCACTTTTCAGAGAATGGATAAAATCAATAGTAACGATGATGCCGCGGTACAAAAAAACGATATGCCCCATCCATCACCAGACAGAGCATATCAACAGTAGTCTATTGTATAAAGAGAGAGCATTTTGATGGCACAAAGATAATACGAAATCCAGACATATCCACCGCCGCCGTACATTTTCCCCACTAAGTATATCTCCAGTTCTCCAAATGATGGATATTCAAGTTGTGGGGGAATAAAACCGGCGGAAGTGATATATATTATCAGTTTATTTTTGAAAATCATGTGCATTATCGTTATTTTTGCCATGGAATTGTGAGATTCTTTAGACACAGTACTTTTGATTAACAAGATTTTAGTTGTTGTGTTGGAGGGCTTTCTGTCTGTAATAGGATGGGAAGCTCTTCTTTTTATTTTTTGATTTATGGAAGATGGCTAATAAGAAAAAATTGTTACCCGGACTTTTTTGATGTACATACTAAATATATAGAGAGAAGTAAAAAAATACGGGTGAAATAATGACTAAATGAGGATATAGAAGAGTAGACCGGCTTTGCAGTCTACAAAAGTGAGAAGAAGAAAAACAAAATAAATTCTTCTCTCTCCACTCTGGCAGGGTACGAAGTAGCCTCTCTTCTTCAATCTTTCATTTACACCTACCATAGCCACTTCAATCAATTCCAGTGCTTCCTTTCTCTTCGGGTTATTCCTTCTTATCCAACAAAAGAGTAAAAGGGAAGCCATACACAGCCTTTCCCTTATCCTTTATCTCCTACAACTCGAACTCCTTTTTTAATCTCTGAGCCATACTTACACTTTCAGTATCAACTACTCTCATCTGATAACTTTGCCGGGAAGTCTTGACACACCGAAATGGCTGCCGGACAAATTCATTGGACCATCATCCGCATATTCTCCCCGCTTCAACTTACACACATAAAAAACTGCCGTCTGACAAAACCCCGAAATCCTTACATGTGTGATTTAAAAAAAATGTTCAATTTCAAAAATGAAAGAAACATGAAAAAAGAAACAAAAAGAATTTTGGAAAAGGCCCGGGCAGGTGATGCCGAGGCCCAGTATTTAACCGGTCTGTATTATGAGGACAAGGAAAATATCGACGAGGCTTTCCTATGGTATGAACGGTCGGCTACGCAGGGATTCGTATATGGAATCAACGCCGTCGCCATATATTACCTGAAAGGGATGGCTGTAAAGCGTGATACCGGCAAGGCAATCACTCTTCTAGAAAGCATCGCGGAAAAGGAACCCACAGCAAAAGCCAATCTGGGCCATATATACCTGGAAGGGCAGGGATGTCCGCAGGATATAGGGAAAGGTATCGGGTTACTCGGGCAGGCTGCGGATTCAGGTGACGGACTGTCGGCTTTCACAATGGGGCATATACGCCTCAAAGGGCTGTTTGGGACTCCCGTAATGTACAAGGAAGCGACAGGATGGTTCGAGAAGGCCTATGAACTGGGGATATATGACAGTGTGGATTTCCTCTGTGACCTGTATGAAGGTCTGTATTCACGGGGCATGAGGGACATCAGGAAATACAGGTTATGGTCGGATGTCAGAAAAAGCCTTGAAAAAGGAGGTTCCCGTACCGGTCTGGCAATGCCATCATCCGCAAACGGAGGCAATGTACCGGTATTCGGGGAGGCAAACGGCAGACAGTACATCATCATCGGCGGGGAGAAGGCATATGTCGATCTCCTCGTTGCTGAGACATTCCTGGTCAATCCTGATCCGAAGGCCTATACGGAAGTGGAGCATATTGACGGCGACATGTCCAACAATGCGGCTGATAATCTCAGATGGATAAAAAAGCAATAAAGTCTATGGTAAGGAATATGAAAGTAACATTGACAGAAAAGATTAATTGGACAAAGTACAACCTGACTTATCCGGGGCTGGGTGATATTATACAGATGATTCGTACGGGAGACATGCAATTACATGACAATGAGTTTGATGGCTATACATTGAAGCAGGCAATAGAGCATATCAGGAGTGTAGCCCCGGGTGACATGCAGAAATGGAAAGCCAGACTCCTGCCCGCTGTTGCCTATAACGGTACATTCAGGGAACTTAACGGTGCGGGACTGATTGAATACTCGCGTGTGACGGCATTGGATTTTGACCATATAGCAACACCGGATGAAATGATCCGGTTACGGAACAAGCTGATGATAACCGAATGTGTCCTGAGTGTTTTTGTTACACCCAGTGGAAATGGACTGAAGGCTCTGGTTTTGCATGACAATACAGATCCGGCCAGACATGGGGATTTATATGAGCAGCTACTAAACATGTTCTATGTGGCTGACAGGAATGATGCAGGCTGTAAAGACCTGGCACGCAGAAATTATCTGAGCTACGATCCGGACATATGGGTCAATCCAAATCCTGAACCGTACCCTTATGTCCCCACCATAAAGCCACAGGTACAGATGCCACAATCATCCGGGACAAGAACAGTGTCGGACAAAAGCATCATCAGCATCATGAACTCCCACTGGAAAAGGAACAATCCTGAATATTGGAAAAAAGGCAACAGGGGAAACTGCATCTTCAGGTTAGCCTGCTGGATGTGCAAATGGGGTGTTGACGAGGAATTGGCTACTGAGTATTTCATTGATGGCTGGGAAGATGACACAATGGATGAAAAGGAAATCAGAAGCCATGTGGGAAATGCCTATAAGACCGAAGGGAAGAACTTCGGAACATTGATGTTTACAATACACTGATTTAATCAACCCTTTAAAAAACAATTATGGCACTGACAAAAAGCCGGGGTAACATGTATCCTTTTGTTACCCACACGTGGAATGCAATAAAAGGGATATGTTTTCATGACTGCCCCTATTGTTACATGAAAAAATTCGATGGTCTGCTTCCTATACGGTTTGACCCCAAGGAACTGGAAGTAAACCTGGGTAACGGCAATTTTATTTTCGTTGGTAGCGGAACGGATGCCTGGGCTTTCGATATACCTTCGGACTGGATTACCCGGTTCCTGGATTATTGTAACCTGTTTAATAACAACTATCTTTTCCAGTCCAAGGACCCTTCACGTTTTTTGGAGTTCATGGGTCATCCGGTAATACAGAAATCGGTTTTGTGCACGACCATAGAAACCAATGTCTTTTATCCGGACATCGTAAGGAATGCTCCAGGTACCCGGAAACGTGCCAAAGCCATGCAAAAACTGGCGAGCCTTGGAATGAGAACCTATGTGACCTGTGAACCTCTGATAAAATTCGACTTGCCCGAAATGGTTGAACTTGTCAGCATGTGTTCTCCTGTACAAGTCAATATCGGCAGGAACTCACGACAGGACATTACCCTTCCCGAACCGACAAGGAATGAAGTGCAGGCATTGATAACCGAACTTCAGAAATTTACCAAAGTGGTAGTCAAATCCAATGCCAAGTGCTGGATTTGAGAATGTACTGACTGATTGGAAAGATAAAGGAGATGCTGCATAAGCTCTCCTTTAAAATTTCGTCAAAGCCAATAAAGAATCCATATGTCAAGGATACAGGTGAAAAATATTGCAAAATAACACCTTGTGAGTTAACCGGAGGCAAGTTTATTATACATATACTGCATATTTTATTATAATACCCACTCAGGCGGCGTGAGCCTACAACAAACGAAAGAAGAAAGATATACAATAGTTTCATGCAACTTTTTTTGTCAAAATGAGAGATTTTACTTAAAAGAAATAAAGAAAAGTATTGATGCGTTCCGTTTACTCATCGAAGTGTAAAAAGGGTATATAAAAACATTGCAAACCTTTATATATGAATGAGTATAAACAAAAATAAAACAATTATGGATAATAATATAAATAATATGATATCAATTAGTATGCCGAAAGGTTGCAGGTATATGAGTGATTATGAAAATCTCTTGAATGGGGAATTGCCATTGGATGGTAAGTTTATCCTGAACAAGACTATAACCGGTTGTGGTGGTACATCTCTGTTTCTCAATTCGAACTTTCCTGTGGTAATAATTTCGCCACGGCTTCAGGTGTTGAAAGAGAAGCACAGACAATACCCCGACAGCTTCCACTTCCATGTCCCATTGTGTGGTAATAGAGGACAAGCAATAATCCAAATGATGCGGGATCTTGATTCGTACTTGGACTGTCATCATGGAAGCACACCATTTACCCCCTTGCCAATGAGACCTGCCAAGATACTGGTCACACTGGATTCATCGGACAAGGTTCTTAGTGTCCTTAGAGGAAATAATATGCTGGATCCATGCCTCTTTGTGGTCGATGAGTTCCAGTGTCTTATGGGTGATGCGACATTCAAGGGGAGTACGGACATGAATTTTCTCATCCGGCTTGACAATGAAGTGAAACGTATCTGTTACCTGTCAGCTACACCTGTCCCTGACATCTACCTTGACTACATACCTCAATTCGCCAACATTCCCTACTATAAACTGGAATGGGATCCTGATGTGATTGTGGAGCCGACATTGAAGGAGAGGCAGATGAGGAACGGTGAGACTGCGGAGAAACTGTGTGGGGAACTGATACAACGTTACAGAAGGGACGGATATTTTGAAAGGAAAATAGTGGATGGAAATATAGTCTGTTCCCGTGAAGCCTGCATATTTCTCAATGAGGTCAAGTCGATCATAAGGATAATCGGGCAAAACAGTCTGAAGCCGGATGAGGTGACTATCCTGTGTTCTGAAAGCCAGTCCTCAAGGCTGCCCAAAGGATTCACGATAGGCGGGTTGGATACGGACAGGAACAATCCCAGGAACAAGCCTTTCACTTTCTGCACGAAGTCATCTTTTGAAGGTGTGGATTTCTACTCGGATAATGCAAGTACCTATATCTTCATCAATGCAGGGAAGGAGTGGCAGACATTGGACATCATGCTGGATATACCTCAGATACTCGGCAGACAGAGGCTTGATACAAATCCGTTCCGGCATGATGCCACGATATATTACAAGACCTACCCTGCCACTATGACGGAAGCGGAGTTTGAACAGAAGCAGAAGATGATGGATTTGAAAACAAATAACATCCTCAATGTATTCAATAGTGCTCCTGAAGAATACAGAACTGTATTAATAGATTCTTACAGAAAAATGGAACCAGACAAGAAGTTTACAGATGATTATACTGACCTCATACAGGAGAACGGGCAAACGACGATAGGTTACAATCATCTGGTAATGGCGGCAATGTGGAACAGGTGGTACCAGAGGAATTACTATTATAATAATTCCTGCCAACTGTTGACGAGCATTCAGTCTGCGGTCGGGATGCGGAAGAAGCCGGATGAGGTGAAGCAGTTCGAGCAGTGGTATTATAGTGCATCTGACAAGGACAGGCTTGCAGGATATGCGAATTTCAGAAACCAATGTCCGCAATATGACACCCTGCTCTTACAAAATCCGTTCATTGATTTCAGATTTCACGGGTGGTATGGAACTCTTGGTTATGATACCCTGTCAAGTCTTGATTTTCGTGAGGCTGATGTTGAGGATGCCTATAATGTTCTTTGTGCACAGGCTCCGATAAGTGAGGCTTGTAGGCAGGAGTTCGTTCCAGGTATGCTTTATTCCAAACAGGAGGTAAAGGCCAAGTTACAGAAGATATACGACAACTTGGGACTTTCCGGGAAAACAGCCAAGGCAACAGAACTGAAACTGTATCTTCCTGTTCGTGAAAGGCAGAAATTGAATGAAGAGGGCAAGAGGGTGTATTTTATCGAAACTCTGAATATATAAACAAATGACATGGCAGTACGTTCATACAATGGATGGTACTGCTCGTTTTTTCTTGCCGGATGTATGCTGATATTGTTCAGCCAATGGAAGCAAGGGGATATAAAGTCACATTATCCATATATCACATAAATAATGGTATGCGAGAGTTAACTGAAAGCCAATTATATACCATATGATTATTACAATTGATGATAATATCCACTCAGGCGGCGTGAGCCTACAACAAACGAAGAAGAGAATAGTATATAATTTCAAATCAACTTTTTTTGCCAGAATGAGGGAAATTACTTATAAATGATATGTTTCAAAGGAAAAAAATTGATTGATGCGTTCCGTTTACCCTTTCAATGATGATTTGGAGAACTGGAAAAATTGATAATACGGAAAAAGTGTATTATTGCCAAACTTGCCACTTATTCTTCCGGTTATATATTCCCAAAAGGTAGCAAAAGAATTGGGATTTTATTCATTCTAGCCAAGGTATGATTGCTATAAATGAAGATATAGCAAATCGGACAATGCAATTTTTCTGTATAACCAAATTACTGCTGGATGAGTTAACGGTACGCATCACTTTTTTTCTCAATAAAATCTTTCTCTTTTAAGTAATAATCCACATTTCAGCAAAAAAAGTTGATTTTGGGATATAATATTTTCTCTTTCGTTTGTTGTAGGCTCACGCCGCTTGAGTAGATATTACTATTAATTATAGTAACAGTATGATACAATGGGCTTGCAGTTAACTCTTCCATCTCACCGTTTGGATAATGCATGAATGATGACCTTGCCTTTTTTCCCTGGCTGAATTGGCATACTTATACATTGTTTCAACTCCTCATTTGCCATATACATATTGCATCGGGAAGTATGGGCAAAAGTGTATCAGTATAAGCAGGGATCCGATAAACCACTCCCATCACCCTTACAATGGATCCGGTTTAAACCAGGCTACATATGTTTCCCGTTAATATTGCGAGATAGTCCTTGCCCCGGTGAATGGAATGAAAGAGTAATGTTGAAGAGCTGATATGGTTACTTCACGGCTATAATCGACGGGCAAACCTATGACAGTGCCGGAAAACAGGTGGAGGAAATATAAAACTCTCTCCACATACACCAGGCACGTTTATCTATTGCCCGTTCATCCCCCTTGCCTTGTGGAGTATTAAGGTATGAAACTGAAGGGATATTATCATTCAGCCGGTAAGGATAAATACTTAATACAACAGCTGGTCAAGTTCAGCATCGGTAGAAGGGGTATCTCAGTATCAGTACAGAAACTAATCCGGTAACCGGACTCTGTATTGGCCACTCATCCACTCTATTCATCATTACCCGTACGGATTTGGGATGAAGTGTTGGTTATATGGCTACTTGGAAAATGGAATAATGTAAAATATTTTATATATCATATAATACTATACCCGTTCTGTTGGGCATGAAAAGACAGTCTTTTTTCTTATATTTATATTATATATAGGTGGGTAGCGTTTTACACACTCTAGGGATAGATAGTTTTGCGTCGCTTAACCAATTAATATTCAATTCAAAAAGTCGTATCATATAGTATTTACCCACCAGCGAATGATATTTACCCCCCTGAAAAAAGAAAAAGGAGGGCACCTTTCGTATACCCTCCTTGGTTCGTTTCATCTCAAACCGTTTCTTCTCTCATATCTTTTGAAAGCATTTTTTACGCTGTCCCGGTCCACTCCGATCATTTTTGCTATCCTCCCGTATCCCAACGGCTGGCCGTCCTCACCGGGAGGATGCCATAGAGGATACCAGCATTCAACCTCCTCGTCTGTCAGCTTACGCCTGAGAGGTGGGCAGGACATCTTCTCCATCTTCGGATACGCCCCCTTATAGTATTTGTGGAGGAAACGTTCCATGCAGTGGTTGGCAATATATACGGTCAGTTTGCAGACTGCCTTGCGCATCTTCGGGTTGTCCTCACCGGGTTCTCCGGCGAGCATGTGCAGCACGATGGCGGCATGGAAGGCAATGGTGGCCATACGGGGGGAGACCATTCTCCTCATCCTGTCATCAGCCTTCTTCTGTTCCCCGATCCAGTTGCCCAGTGGGCCATGTACATAGGAGAGGTCAGTAAGATACTCGTCGGCGGGAATGTCCGTGCCATCCTCCGCAGTCCTGAGGCAGTATTTCTCCCGCCATTCCCCTAACTGGTCGCGCATTCTCTCAAGTTCCTCACCCTCCGGCAGATCGAACTCGGGAATTGAACGGTCCTGTTCGGGAATCGCGCAGAAGCAGATACGGGATGCGGTGCCGTTCTCGTAGTCCTCATCCGTAAAGAAGCGTCCGACAGCTCCGGGAGTACCGGTGAAGGCATAGTTCAAACGGACAGAAAAATCACCGCGGCAGTCATCACGGGTATGCTTGTTGTCCAGGGAGACGGCCTCACCGGAGAATGCCTTGCGTAGCAGGTCACTCGAGAATCCGCCACCTTTCGAAGCGGATTTCCGTATGGTGTCGATCTCCGTTTCCAGTGCATAGAGGGAAAGACCCCGGCTGTTGGCGATGACCTCCATCAGCCTTGCCTTTGAAATGTCGGTACCCACTATCTGGACAATCCGGTCTGTCCTGCCGGTTCTGGATTTTAGCCTGTTGTCCATGACCACCCTTTGAAAGAGGTCCTGCTCATACACGTCCTTGAACACACTCTTTCCGGAACCCTGCTTACCCTCGATAATCACCTGCAGGCTGGGTGAATGATACCGTCCATCCAGATATCTTGCCCGTACATTTGAGAAGGCCAGTGCACCGTGGCCACCGAGCAGATGGAAGAGCATGGCAGGCCTGAAACCTTCAGGACAGCCGTCAAGAATGGTACTGATGTGGGGGATGGCAGAGTGGCACGGCATGGGGAATTCCCGGTTGAACCATTGCAGCCATTCTCCAAGACTGACATCTTCGTGCGGGTTCTGCTCTTGCCCCGTACTTTTCCCCATTGGACCGAACTCCCGACGGATTTCAAACAGAGCACGCGTCTCGTCAATCCTTACCTGGCTGAGCCCTTTTGCTTTCCGGATATCAAGGTCGCACTGCTGTTCAGCCTCGTCCTTTTTGATCCTGCTGTTCTCGCATGCCTCATCCTTCCTAATTACGCTTTTCTGTTTCTCGTTCTCAATCCTGGCCTTTCCCAACTTCTTCCTGATTTCGGGCAATACGAACAGCCCGACTGCAACCGTGATGCCGACAACGGGACCACCGATTTTCCAGAAAGTTGAAACGGTGCCC
>OEIM01000896.1_pt1 | contig 10697 bp, 9 predicted proteins | sample 1538341 | NCBI WGS metagenome assembly OEIM01 (sample SAMN02324081, study PRJEB22366) | human gut metagenome | biome: human | place: Canada: Ontario | collected 2010-10 | reverse complement strand
AGCTTTCATGTGGGTAAAAGGTTCAACAAGAAGCGAAGCTGTTAAGTGCTGGTTCGAGTGCGTAAGAGCTTCAAAGACAGATCCTAAGTATGAGCAGACAAACAAGGACAAGTTCATGGAGAACAACCCTAATTGGACAGACGAGATGTATGATGTGAAAATGGACGTTGTTTCTGACGATTACCTTATGCTCTTCGACTATGCTTACGGTATATCTTCCGCTCTCGGTGACAGAAAGCAGTTTGACGGAAACCAGTGCCTTGTTGACGCTCTCTACAGTGATGCTTCAAATGTTAATGAAGAGGGTGTACAGTCCACATGGACGCAGGTTCGTGAGAAGTATTCTGCAACTGTAGATTCCGAGATCAAGGAACTTAACCAGAAGATCGCAAGCCTTAAATCATAATAAATAACTCCTGATAAAAATAACGCAGGCTGTAAAAAGTCTGCGTTATTTTTATGCGTATTTTAGAATAGCCCAAGACCTAAAGCTGTGCGGACTGTGATGAAGATAAGCCCGGCAAAGGCGAGTATGGTAACAGGTGCGGTGAGATAGATGACTATCTTTTTGCCTTGTGAAACATCAGGACAGAAGTTTATGAGCCTGAAGCTCTCATGGTGATATCTAAGCTCTTTTACAAAAAGCACAAGACCAGCTATCATAAGTCCGAATGAAAGCAGTGCGACAGCAATTATTATCATTGGTGCTGTGCCTGTGATCTGACCTTTTTCAAGGTCTGCGGCAAACTTGTCAAAGTCTATGGAACCAAGTGCGACGCTCTGAATTGCTCCGATAGTGTTCATGGTGAAGTGAAGTATCAGAGACGGGAAGATAGATCCTGTTTTTGCAACCATAAAGCAGGCACACATTCCCATAACAGCCGCATAGAGTATCTGCTGATAGCTTCCATGCCAAAGTCCGAAGGTCAGACCCACCATTATAATGCCTGTGAGTTGTCCGCATTTTTCAGCATTTCTGAAAAGCGTACCTCTAAACATAAGCTCCTCAAAAAACGGTGCAAGCACTGACATTGCCAGCACGCTCGTTACGCCGCCCAGGGCAGTGCCGCTTGAAGTGAAGTCAACGCCTTTAAGGCTCGTTCCCGAAGCTTTCTGCACATATGAGAAAATAAATGTGTTGATATAATTTGAGGCATAGATAAGCCCGAATGATATGACGATCCATTTTGCGACCCATTTTGCAGGCATTGAAGGCTTTCTGAAACAGGCTGTTATTTTAAGACCCTCTTTTTTGCCACTCACAAGTCTGAATACAACAAGAACTATTGGCACAACCATGAGATACTGTATGCAGTAGCTCACAAGCTGAGCGATATCCTCATAGTAGGCTGACTTTCCTGCGATATGGTACACCGCCAAGTCGCCAAGTCTTATAAGTGCGATATCAAGCATATAGAAAATTATCACCATAAGTGAATTTACGTTTGAGGTTTTCCGTATAAGTTTTATTGTATCGTTATTCATTTTATGATCTCCATATTTGCGTTATGCGTTTTACAAGAAAATTATATCACAGGTGGAGTTTTGTGTCAATCGAAACGTTGTTATTAGTGAGGAGTTAGGAGTGAGGAGTGAGGAATTATGGTATCGCCTGCGGCGATGTATTTTTTGTATGAAAAAAGACCGCCCTATGATGAGCGGTCTTATATGTACTATAAAATTAGAGCTTTACTATCTCGCCGTACTGCTCTCTGCCTGCGCCTACAGCGTTTGACTCGTCTGTATCAATGTGCATAGCAAGAGCGAACTTGTCGCTTACTCTGATAACAGTGTCGCAGAGGATAGCTGTTCTTTCTGCAGACTCTATCTTGACAGCAACGATATCCTTATCCTTTACGCCGAATGTTTCAGCGTCAGCAGGTGTCATATGGATATGTCTTTTAGCAACGATAACGCCCTCAGAACACTCTACTTCGCCACATGGGCCAACAAGCTTGCAAGCGCCTGAGCCTGCTGTGTCGCCTGACTCTCTGATAGGAGCGGCAACGCCGATAGAACGTGCGTCTGTAGCTGAAAGCTCGATCTGGTCTGCTTTTCTTACAGGACCGAGGATAGAAACATTTGCAAGCTCTTTCTTAGGACCTACAACTGTAACTCTCTCCTCACAAGCAAACTGACCAGGCTGTGAAAGATCTTTCTTCTTTGTAAGTGTTGCACCCTTTCCGAACAGCGTTTCAAGAGTTTCCTGAGTAACGTGAACGTGACGTGCAGATGTTTCAACGATAAACTTTGGCATGATGAACATTCCTTTCAATTATTGTATTTACATTTCTATTTTACTACTATTTTCGCCACAGGTCAAGGGGTAATTTAACTTTGGGTAACAAATTTTTTGTCATGTTGATCAAAAAAACAGCGGCTGCCGTTTGAGACAACCGCTGTGTGCAGTTAAGAGATCAGTTATTTCTTGTGTTTTTTCTTTATTCCCATTGCCGCACCGCCGCTTATCAACAGCATTGCAAGCCAAAGGCTCATACCACTGCCGCTTCCGGTCTGTGGATTTTTCTGCTCGCTCTTAGGCTTATCAGCCGTGGAGCTGTCTGCCTTGATTTCGCTTGAATCGTTTTTCGGCTTTTCTGCCGTAGAGCTGTCTGTCTTGCTCTCGTTAGTATCGTCTTTCGTCTTATCTGGCTTTGAGTTATCTTTTTTGTCATCACTTGGAGTGTCTTTCAGCTTATCTGTAATAGTGTCTGCCTTTTGTATCTCCTTTGTGCCGTCCTTGTCACCGAAATACTTGCCGCATTCTTCGCAGTACCAATACTCGATATTTCCCTCTTTGTCACGTGTTGCGTCAACTTTATCTATATGTGTGAGCTTTCCATGATTGTTCGGGTCGATATCGCCGTATTCACTGCCGCAGATATCGCAGGTGGCTTTCTTTGTGCAGGTCGCCTTGCCGCCAGAATGTGTACACTTGTATCCACACTCTGTACATTCGCCTGCGTTCCATTCGTGGGGTTCTCTCTCGATAGTCACCTCGCTGCAACAATCATATTTTTTCTCGTGTTCTTTGCTGTCAAATTTCCAAACAGGTTTGCCTGTGTGATTTGTCGGGTCAAGGTCGCCGTATTCTTTATTACAGAATTTGCACTTTGCTTTTTCAGTACAAGTCGCAGTGCCGCCCACATGGTTTTCAAGCACGGTTACTTCTTTTTCACCTGTGATGACAAAACCGTCTTTGAGTTTTGCCGAAGCGTAAACCGTCATTGTTCCGCTCTCAAGATCTGACGCACTTACCTTTGCGGTGTAAAGATCGTCTTTTGCGGTAAACGCCAATTCCGTACCGTCGCCTGCAAATCTGAAGCCTGCTGTTACGTCAGTACAGCCCTCAGGCAGAGCAAATGTAAATTCATAATCACCTAAAGGACAGGTCTCGTCGGTTCCGTTTATGGATATCTTCAAAATAGTTGATTTTTTCGTTTCATATCCGCAAATTGTACATTCCTGCCAATATTCGCCGTCTTCCGTATTCCACTTGTAGGCGTGAAGTTCCTTTTGGCTGTCAGTTCCGCACTCACTGCACTGTTTCCAATGTCCGTTTTCGTCGGATATATAATCGCCGAAGCTGTGTTCGATAGGCTCGCCCTCAGTAGCCTGACAGCGTTTGCAGGTCTTTGGAGCTGTGCAGGTCGCTTCTTTCCAATCATGTCCCAATGGGTTTATAGGCTCATCTTTGTACTGTGAACATTCGGAGCAATTAAACCTCTTCACACCCTTATCGATGCAAGTCGGTTCGGAGATTATCGTTCCCTTGTCAAATATATGTCCGTCTACTGCGCAGTTCCTTATTACTGTAAGCGTTGCTTTTTCCGATACCCAAGTACCCACATAGTCCGCATTTTCAGCGTTCTTGACCGTACATTTGTACATATATCCGTTAAAGCTTATGTTCGTTGCACAGGTGGTGAATGTAGTCGACCATTCTTCCTTGCCGTCCACGACTTTTGAATCAAGAGAGAACGTTCCGTCAGCTTCGGTAACGTCTGCAAAAGTCTTTCCATCGTCCTTGCTCACCTGCCATATCACCTCAGCTCCGTAAGGATTTCCCTGAGCGATAGGAAGTGTGAACGTAGCCTTTTCTCCGCTGTTTATGGTCTTATTGCCGAGTGAGGCTGTAAACTCAGGAGAATAATAAATTGTAAGTTTTGCCGCATTTGAAACTACAGAGCCGTATTCATTTGATACAACACAGCGCACAAGCTTTCCGTTGTTTTCTTTTCGCACTTTTAATGAATGTGAATTGTCGTTGGTATATGGGATATCCACGAAAGTTTCTCCGTTATCGCTGCTTTCCTGCCACTGATATTGGAGCGGTTCACTGCCTGTTGCTTCTACATTGAAGAAATAGTAACGTTCAATTACGATAGTTATTTCTCCGGGCTTAACAGGTTTAGGCTGGCTAGGAGCGTTTGTTGCACCGCTTTGCGGGTGCTTTACTATGACCGGTGCTTTTTCGGAGAAGTTTATCGTAACAGGGCCGAAAACGGTCGGCTCAGTTTTTTGTCCGTCGCCTGTTGATACCCATGTTTTGCATCTTATCTGCCAGCCGTTCATTTGGCTTTCTATAGTAGGCTCGTAAACAGAAGAAGTTTCGCCGTCAATGGCGGTGAAAGTCTTTCCGCCGTCCTTGCTCACTTCCCATAGGTAATTCAGCCGTACTGCGCCATTTGGTGTATTGTTTGTGACCTCGAATTTTGCCTTTTTATCCAAGTGGAATTTGTCAGGAGCAGTAAATACCGGCTCGTCAATGAAGATATATGCGTCATAGGTATATGAATGATTGAGCTTGGAATCCCAGCCTAAATAATATACATCTGCCTGATAATGCGTACCATTGTCACTGTTGCCCATACGCCCCACATACATGCTTGTGCCATGGGCATTTATTTTTGTGCGCTTGTCGTTTTCAACACTGTACCATTCTACTCGGATATCACTGTCTTGCAGTGAGGACGGCTCGTTTTCCATTGTTTTCAGCGTAACGACGTCGTTCTTTTTCACAACAAAGTATTTTAATGTTATAGGATCAAAAGGTATCCTATGCTCTAAGATATTCGTTCCATAACGCAGATTAAAATAGGTGTTCTCATCTTCAAGAGTGCCGTCAGCTTTTATTTTAAAAGCATTCACGCCATAAATGGAATCCTGTGACTTGAGCCAGAGATGAAGCTTGTTTCCATCATGGAATATTTCTGAGCGGTTATAGACATAAAAATCGTCATATGGCGGCTGACGTGTGTTAGCACTGCCTATAAACTCATTGCCATCTGCACCCCTTGCAACATAGGTGTACTTGTGTACCGAGTTTCCTTTTGCGTCCACAGCCTTGCCGTTGTCATTGAAGTCAGCGCTTCCGCCTGATATCTGCAAGATTACGTTGTCACCAAGCGTTCCAGAGTAGTTTCCGCTATCAATGATGACCTTGCCCTCTCCTACAATGTTAAGTCCTCGCACGATCGCACTGTTTGTAAATTCTATCGTGCCGCCTTTCAGCTCGATAGGATAAGTGAAATTATATGTTTTATCAGGGGAGGTCTTTAATTTTAAAGTTGCGCCGTCATAGACAATGATCTTCGGAAGCTCAAAACCGCTTTTGATATCTATGTTCATTTTGATATCGCCTGAAAGTATGTTTACATCAAATGGAACGTTGGTGTCCAGATCGATTTCATATATATCTTTTAGATCTATTCCGCTTGCTAAATAAAATGTTTCATAATCATGCATATCCTTGAAATATGACATTTTACCACGGCCATTATCATCTTTTATATAGATGTCATCCATGTTTTCTGTATAATATTCTGTATACCCTCCGAAGCCATACTGCGCAAACTTCTTGAAGTCAGCGGGACAAGTATCGCTTTCATAGAGTTTCAGCCGTCCCGAAACTGTTATTTCGTTGCCGCCTGATTTACGGAAACCACGATTGACGCTTTCATAATCCACATACTCTGTTCCGGCACGGACACGTCCTCTTCCTAAAAATTTTATGGCGTAATGGTGAACTTGTACGCCATATTCCATGAATCCCGGCGTGGACGGATTAATGTTTCTGCCTTCTACTGTGGCGTTGTTCTTTATTACAATACCGCCTGCTTCAAGGCCTGAGGTGTATTCTGAATCATACTCTTGTGGTTTGTATATCTCTTTAAAGACGTTACCTTCGACCTTACTGCCGTCAACTGTCAAAATTCCATATACCATTATTCCTGCAATAGTTGAACCTGCATTGTTGAAATATCCGCCTGAAGTGAGATTTTTTGGTCTGTAGTGTGTGTAATTGGTGCACTCTCCCTTAACAGGTCTGTATGTAGCACGACCCTCTACGGTGGTATTAGTGCCGTTTACATAAAGCGACCCCTCAACATAAATGCCGTTCATGCCCACAGTTGGTCCGTTTGCGCAAGCCCAAACAGTACTGTAGTCATTAACTATCATATTATACTTTACGATAATGCAAGCGCCGAAGCTTTCGCACGATACATTAGTAGCATTTTGTTCAGTTCCGTCGCCGATAGTAAGATTTGAGCAGTATATTGCTGCGTCATGTGTTACTGCTGAAAACGTTCCGCTGCCAATGATAGTGATATTACTGTCAGGAGCATAAATTCCGCTGTAGCTCTCATTGTATTTGGTTGCGGCTTGGCTTGAAAATGGGCTGTCACCAAGATCAATGCTGCCGACAAGCTTTATGTTCAGATCTTGTTCGCCTTCAACGTATATAAGACCAAATCGGCTGGGTCTTTCGCTGTTGCCGTTTATACGTTTGCCTATAGTCGCCATATTGTAACCAAGAAGCGTCAGGGTCTTGCTTTGTATATCGTATTTCCAGCCCTGTTTGCTCCATGTTTTATCAGATGTTACCTGTTCTTCACCTATCCATATGCCATATTCTGTGACCGCAAATGCGTTCAATGGTGTAATGGACATTGCCATACATAGAGTAAGTATGATGCTCAATAACCGTTTTTTCATCTTGTTTCCCCCTCTTCATCATCTTTTGAAAGTTTAAAATCGAATGTCATTTCCAGCATTGCAAACAGCTTATACATGACCTCAGTGGCGATAGCTCTAATATCAAGCGATCTGATAAATGCAAGCACTTTTGCCTGTTCTTCCTCTGGTACTTTATACACTCGCATTGCCGCCGTCAGAAAACGTCTAAGCTTGTGGTCAAGTGGAAAATGGATATCGCATTTTCTTGCCATATAGTTGCGCATTATTCCTGATGTTCCGATTTCCATTTCATAGAAATCGCTCTCGGTATAGCCCGGAAAATTCGAACCGAATATCTGTTTCAGTTCCGTCGTAGTGTGGACATAGATATACTCAGCCGTTTCAGGCATAGTATAAGCTTCAATGTAGATCTCTCGGAGATTTTCATTCAGCTCAGTGAGGGTTATCTGTATGGCAGTTTCCACCGCATATGTGTATATCGGCGACATATTATCACCAACAATGTTCTTTGCCACTCCAAATTGTCCGCTGAACATCGTGCCCACAAGTTCCATTAGAATAGCGTCTTTTGTGGAAAATAAGTTCTGGAAGCTTCCTCTTGCAACGCCAGCTTTTTTCACTATTTGCGAGATAGTTGTCTGTTTATACCCCTGTTCCAGAAAAAGTTGGACGCATACAGTGAGTATCTTTTTTTTCGTTTCGATACCGTCTTTTCTTGTAGAAATATGTATCACCTCTTTTCATTATTTATTAATAATGATTTATAAATTAGTATGTGTATTAGTTATAACATATATAACACAAATTGTCAAGTATCAGAAAGGGGTAACAGCGAAATTTTACAATGGGCAACGATTTTTTGTATTATTTTTGCCTTAATGATTTAAAGCAAAACTCTTGTATTATTATAAAAAGTATGGTATAATCAAATTACGAAATTTTTTGTATATTTCTAAGGAGGAAATAATTATGAGTATGTATATCACTTGTCTTGACCTTGAGGGAGTTCTCGTTCCTGAGATATGGATAGCTTTTGCTGAGGCTATTTGCAGAAGAGACCGGTATCCCGGAATTAAAAAGAACAACAAGAGATGAGCCTGACTATGACAAGCTTATGAAATACCGTATCAACATTCTTAAGGAGCATGGTCTTGGTCTTAAGGAAATTCAGGATACTATCGCAACTATCGACCCAATGCCAGGCGCAAAGGAGTTCCTTGACGAGCTGAGAAGCTTCACACAGGTAATAATCATCAGCGATACTTTCTCACAGTTTGCAGGTCCTCTTATGAAGAAGCTTGGTTATCCTACTATCTTCTGCAACACTCTTGAAGTTGCTGACAACGGCGAGATCACAGGCTTCAAGATGAGATGTGAAAAGTCAAAGCTCACAACTGTAAAGGCTCTCCAGTCTATCGGCTTTGAAACTATCGCAAGCGGTGACAGCCACAATGACCTTGGCATGATTCAGGCAAGCAAGGCAGGCTTCCTTTTCAGAAGCACAGATAGCATCAAGGCTGAATATCCTGAGCTTCCTGCTTATGAAACATATGATGAGCTTATGGCTGCAATAAAGGCTGCTATGGACTAATAGTCTTTAAGAAAAAACATAGATGAAAAAGGTAATATCACTTATAATAACAGCGGCTTTGTCACTGTCTGCGATGCATTCATGAAACAATTCGCAGAGCTTTTAAGCAAATAATATTTGTTTTTTTACGGCGTTGTGTCTTTTGGCACTTCGCCGTATTTTTTTGCAAAACAATACCAAACATAATCTGCGATATGTAACGCATATTATATATAGTATCTTCGCTTTTGCCGTGAATATTTTATCATATGAAAAGTTTATACTTCTGACATAAGTTTCCCTTGACAAACGGGGTTAGTTTATGCTAATATGAATGTGGTTAGTAAATACTAACCTAAATTAATGAAAAGGAGGAGTTAAGAAAAGTATGAGCGTTATAATAGTAGGCGGAAATGACCGTATGGCAACACGCTATAAGGATATCTGCAAATCATATGATTGCAAGGCTAAGGTGTTCATCAAATATCCTACAGGTTTTGATAAGAAGATAGGCAGTCCTGATCTGGCAGTGGTGTTTACTGATACAGTGTCACATAAAATGCTCAATGGTCTTAACCAAAGAGCAAGCAAACTTGATTTTCCCGTGGCTATATGCCATTCATCAAGCTGTTCGGCTTTGAAGAACGTGCTTGAAAAATATTGTACTAAAGGCGTTGTAAACGCATAGATCTATATGTATAGGTTAGGAATTTCTAACCAAAGGAGGGACTATGTCACAGTCTGAGCTGAGAAATTTTGAAAAAAGCATGGCTTATCATCTTGCCCCTGCAATGCTTGGAATAAAGCCTGCCTGTCTTATGTCAATGGAAAAGAACAAGGACGGGCTTGAAGAGAATGTCGAGCTTTTTAACAGCAGGGCATATACAAAGGGCATGAAGCTAACAGTGCTTTGCGAGTGCAAAAGCAGAAAGCTGCTTTTTCTCTATAACGAAAAGCTTTTATCTGACAGACTTGCAGACAACAGAGTAAGAAAGCTTCTTGAAAGCTTTGGCTATGACAGCCGTATGACCCTTGAACAGCAGCTTGAAAGGCTGTCTGGAAGAATATCCGCAAGTGAAGATTTCCCTCATGAGATAGGTCTGTTTCTAGGCTATCCTGTTGATGATGTTACAGGGTTCATACAGAACAAGGGAAGAAACTATCTTCTTTGCGGATATTGGAAAGTCTACTCTGACGAAAACAGAGCAAGACGTATTTTCAGCAATTATGACAAGTGCAGAAATTATCTGTGTAATAAACTTGCTCAGGGCGAAAGCATTTACCAAGCCCTGAAAATTTCTTAGGAGGTAATCATAATGAAAACAGCAGTAATTTATTGGAGCGGTACAGGCAACACAGAGGCTATGGCAAAGGCAGTTGCAGAGGGTGCAGGCGCAGAGTGCTTCGCAGTTTCTGAGTTCAGCGGCAATGTTGAGGATTATGACGCAATAGCTCTTGGATGCCCTGCAATGGGAGCAGAGGAGCTTGAGGACAGCGAGTTCGAGCCATTTTTCGCAGGTATCGAGGGCAAGCTCTCAGGCAAGAAGATAGCACTCTTCGGCTCGTACGGCTGGGGTGACGGCGAGTGGATGCGTCAGTGGCAGGACAGAGTTACGGGCGACGGTGCAACACTTGTAAATGGCGAGGGACTTATTGTAAACGAAACTCCTGACGACGACGCTCTTGCAAGCTGCAAGGCTTTGGGCGAGGCTCTTGCTAAGTAAGCATATATCTCTAATGTAATAATGTAAACTGCAAACGCAGGCGGAAAAAGGCAGTTTTGCTTTTCTGTCTGCGTTTGTGCGGTAATTAAGTTATTGAAAACTAACTAAAGTTACCTGAAACTAACTTGAGATTTTGTGCAAGCTTACAAAATTGAAAAAACGGCACATTTAGTCTTGACAAATTCGGTTAGCCGTGCTAAACTATATTACGGGTTAGAAAATGCTAACCCTTTTAATAAGCCTGAAAGTTAGATGAATCTAACTTTTGATACTGACAAAAGAACAGGAGGGTCTGAATGATGCCGCTGACATTTGCAAACGTAGGGGAAGAGAACATGATAAAGAAAGTAGGCGGAAAACCTGAAACAAGAAAGTTTCTTGAAAATCTGGGTTTTGTCGCAGGTGGAACGGTAACGGTAGTA
>OEIM01000891.1_pt1 | contig 10735 bp, 9 predicted proteins | sample 1538341 | NCBI WGS metagenome assembly OEIM01 (sample SAMN02324081, study PRJEB22366) | human gut metagenome | biome: human | place: Canada: Ontario | collected 2010-10 | reverse complement strand
GTTTTACTACTGTAGCCAAATGGATTTCCTTCTTTCTTCGCTGCAATTAAGCTTTACAACAGTCTTAAAAATAATCCTCAAAGTCCGTGATATTGCTTCTGCCACTCACCTGCCACAACCCGGTCAGTCCCGGTCTGAATGACATTCTGGCTCTGTGATGTGGTTCATACTTCTCCCACTCATCGAGTGTTGGTGGTCTTGTGCCCACAAGGCTCATATCTCCCACTAGTATATTGAAGAAATGAAGCTCTTGAGCGCTAATCTTGCTACATAAAGCATAAAATCTATATGCTTTGCCCATCCTCTGCCTTTCTTTCTGTACATTCTTTCCAAATTCTCCTTGTGGTATCTTTTATTTCCCTCTATACCTACTACGGGGGAGGTACCTTTGTCCTCCCCCGAATTATTTTAGCCTGTTTTGTTTTATTCGGTTATTTGTATCTTTTTCTGTATCTAATCAGGGTTTTTCAGTAATTTATTTTCACTCATTTTTAATTCTATGTCAATGAATATTAGGTTTTCTTTATAATTTTTGACACATTCGCTAATCACTATGGTATTACAGCACCAATATTATACATTATTATATATCATACTGCTTATTTTTCCTCAAACAGCCTCTGCTTCCTCTCTATCATCTCATCAATCCTTGCGATATACTGCCCTACATCCTTGACATTCTCGCATCTGTCAATGCGGTGTGTGCCATCCGGATTCGGTACGGGCCAGACGCGCTTGGTGCTTGCTCCGGCGCCGCACGCCACAATCGTTTGCTTTTCCTCCATGATTAGTATGTTATATACGCCGGCCTTGCCCTTTGCCGCATAGCCTACGTTTTCCATGTTACCTGCCATGCCCTTCTGTCTGTAGAGGTAGTATGGCTCAAGCCCCATCTGCTTACAGTAGGCTGCGCAGAGATCCATATGCTCCTGGGTGTTGACCATCTGCATATCACTGTAGCGGTCCTTGAAGATGGTGAGTCTTGCAGCTCGCTTTACTGCGAGTGAATGGATGGTGACGTTGTCAGGTGCCAGCTCCTTCACCAGCTCCATTGTGTGCCTTACATCATCGAGTGTCTCCTCGGGAAGTCCCATGATGAGGTCCATGTTTATGTTGTCAAAGCCCAGCTCACGCGCGAGCTTGAAGCTTTGTATCGTATCGTCTACTGTGTGGTGTCTTCCTATTATATCAAGTGTCTGCTGCTTCATGGTCTGTGGATTGACCGATATACGGCTGATGCCGTTTTTCTTTAGTGCCATAAGCTTTTCTTTCGTGATGGAGTCCGGTCTGCCTGCCTCCACTGTAAATTCCAGACAGTCCTTTAAATCAAAGCTGCATTTGATTTTTCTGATAAGCCTGTCAAGCTGGGCAGGGCTTAGTGTGGTCGGTGTGCCGCCTCCTATGTAGATGGAGTTTAGCTTCTTGTGATAGAATTTCTGCGCCGTGTAGTCTATCTCCTTCTCGAGTGCGTCGAGGTAATCGTCCACGCGGTTTTTCCACACACCCAGCGGGTATGAGGTAAACGAGCAGTATGCACAGGTGCTCGGGCAGAAGGGTATGCCTATGTACAGGCTGTAGCCGTTGTCATAGTCCACCTTATCGAGCAGTGCCTTCTCGCGCTTTGCTATACCTATTGAGAGGTCGATTTTCTCATCGCTTGCGAGGTAGGTTTCCTTCAGATAGTCGTAGGTTTCCTTATCGCTCATGCCGTCCTCTATGCATTTCATGGCTATCTTGGTCGGTCTGATGCCTGAGAGTGTGCCCCACGGAAGGCTCTTTCCTGTGCCCTTTTCTATCATGGAATACAGGGCGAGCTTGAGGCGGTTTTTAGTTTCCTTGCGGTCTGCACTGTCTACGGATATTTTTGTGCAGATTCTTTTTCCGTCTCTATTCAGCGTCCACTCCACTGCAATTTCATCGCCCACATAGTCTATCTTAAATACCTGTGAGGCATCCGCAAATTCCTTTACGCCATCATCTGTCATCTCGTGGTGTGTACAGGCTAAGTTTTTCCCCTCCACCTCATCAGGTGAGCAACTATAGTACATCTGCACATCCTCCTGAGGGAAGAACTCCTTGAGCAGTGAGTGCACATCATATTCAAAATCCGGTTTATTAAATACTACTACTATCATAAGTAAGGGTTATACATCCTCTCGTTTTCTATGGTTGTTGTGTCGTTGTGGCCCGGGTACACCTCTGTACGCTCAGGCAGTGTCATGATTTTTTCCTTCACTGTGCGCACGAGGTCTGACATGCTGCCGCCCTTGAAATCCGTACGTCCGATTGAGCCGCAAAACAGTGAGTCTCCTGTAAAGATCACGTCCTCATACGGGAAATAATAGCAGCAGCCGCCCGGTGTATGCCCCGGTGTGTGAAGCACTACTATGTGAAAGCCCGCAATATCAATTTCCTGCTTATCCTTCAAAAATACATCCGCATAAAAGGTCTTTGACTGCCCCATCATGTAGCTGACATTAAGCTGCGGGTCATCGAGTGTGGCTTTGTCTGCCTCATGGATATATATTTTGATGCCGTAGCGGTCTGCGAGCGGCTTTGCATCCGTGGCATGATCAAAGTGTCCGTGTGTGAGCAGTATTGCTACTGGCTTTGCGCCTGACTCGTCCACCTTTTTGGCGAGCTGATCCGCACACGCGCCCGGGTCTATTATTATCATTTCCTTTGTCTTTATATTGGTGACAAAGTAGCAGTTGGTCTGCACCGGTCCCACTACGAAGTGGTCTATCTTCATATTTACCATATGAGTGTACTCCTTGTCTGTTATATGTTATGCTTCACGCAAGAACCACCGGGATTTAGCCGGTGGTCCTCTCTACGTCTATTACACTTTCTATCTGTCTGAGCTTCTCCACGAGAACCTTTATCTGGTCCCTGCCTCTGATATTGAAAAATACCTCGATTGTAGCGATGCCCTGCTTGCTGGTCTTGGACTGGATACCACTGATATTGATTTCCTTCTCGGTAAATATCTTTGTGATATCTACGAGCAGTCCCGGCCTGTCATGACAGAATATCTTTAGATCTGCCTGATACTCGGCACCGTTGTCCATGAGGGCTGTATCCTGCCACTCTGCTTCTATGAGCCTGTCCTTTTCTATCTTGGACAGATTGATGATATTCACACAGTCTGTCCTGTGGATGGAGATGCCTCGTCCTCTTGTGACAAAGCCCACGATTTCATCTCCCGGAACAGGATTGCAGCACTTCGAGAAGTGCACTGCCACGTCATAGAGTCCGTGTACCACAATGCCGCTCTTTGACTTGTGCTCCGGCTGTATACCTGCTGCTGCCTGCTGCTTTTCTGCGATGCTGCCAAGCACATCTGCATCTGTCACCGGCACCACATGATCCTTCTTGTACTCATCGTACATCCTGTTGACTATCTGGCTCTCCTTGAGTCCGCCGTGGCCGACGGTTGCAAGGCATGAGTTCCAGTCGTGGAAGCCGTATTTGCGGCGTATTTTCTCCTGATACTCAGGCTTGTTTATCTCAGCAAAGTTGATACCTTTTGCCTTGGCATAGGCTGCTATCAGATCCTTGCCGTGCTGTATATTCTCCTCCTTGAGCTCACTTCTGAACCACTGGTTGATCTTGTTCTTGGCCTGTGTGCTCTTTACGACCTTGAGCCAGTCACGGCTTGGTCCCTTGGAGTTCTGTGAGGTGATTATCTCTATCTGGTCACCGTTTTTGATGACATAGTCTATCGGCACCAGCTTGCCGTTTACCTTGGCACCGACCATCTTGTTGCCGACCGCAGAGTGTATGCTGTAGGCAAAGTCTATAGGTGTGGAGCCCTTTGGCAGGTTCTTTACATCGCCGGACGGCGTGAATGCAAATACATTGTCGGAGAATAAATTTAAATCACTCTTTAATAAAGTCATAAACTCCTTATTATCCGACATATCCTGCTGCCACTCGAGTATCTGGCGCAACCAGCTGAGCTTCTCCTCCTCTGTGACAGTGGTGGTAGTGGCATTGCCGTTGTTTGTTTCCTTGTACTTCCAGTGCGCTGCGATACCGTACTCAGCAGTACGATGCATCTCGTAGGTACGAATCTGTATCTCAAACGGCTGTCCACTCGGGCCTATGAGCGTCGTGTGAAGCGACTGGTACATGTTCTGCTTCGGCATGGCAATATAGTCCTTGAAACGGCCCGGTATAGGCTTATACTTCTCATGTATGATACCAAGCACTGCGTAACAGTCCGGTATGGTATCCACCAGAATCCTGATGGCAAAGAGGTCATATATCTGGTCTATAGTCTTGTCCTGATTGACCATCTTCTTATATATACTGAAGAAATGCTTTGCCCTGCCGTATATCTCTGCCTTGATACCGGCATCTGAAACATACTTCTTGACATCGTTTACCAGGCCCTGGATGTAGGTGTCGCGCTCTGTCTTTCTGAGGGCTACCTTCTCTACCAGATCGTAGTAGGCATCCGGATAGAGGTACTTCATACAAAGGTCCTCGAGCTCTATCTTTATCTTGCTGATACCAAGTCGCTGTGCGATAGGGCAGTAGATATCCTGTGTCTCTCTGGCGATACGCTGCTGTGCCTCCTTGGACTGGTACTTGAGTGTACGCATATTGTGCAGTCTGTCTGCCAGCTTTATGAGGATGACCCTGATATCCTTCGCCATGGCGAGAAACATCTTGCGCAGATTCTCAGCCTGCATCTCAAGCCTGTCCGCATTCTTGTCCTTCGGATCCTTGGTGCTGTCTGTCAGGTGCAGGTGCTTCAACTTCGTGACACCATCCACCAGATGTGCGACATCGTCTCCAAACTCTGCACGCATCTCATCCATGGTCATGATGGTATCCTCCAGCACATCATGGAGCAGTCCTGCTGCAATGGTTTCCTTATCCAGCTCGAGCTCGGCGAGTATTATGGCAACACAAAGCGGATGTATGATATAAGGCTCTCCTGACTTACGCGCCTGCCCCTTATGAGCATCATAAGCTACCCTGTAGGCTTTGTCCACAAGGCTTGTGTCATCCGACGGATGATACTTTTTGATTTCCTTTTTAAGCTCATCGTAAAGCTCCTCTGGGCTCGTAAAATCCTTTGTTCCCCTTATACCGCTGGTATCTGAGCGAAATTTGTCCGCTATTTTTTCTAATTCTTCTGTTGAGTAATCTGCCAATAGTCTCACCTCGATTGTAGTGTATCTTTAGTAGCCATTATATTTTATTTCTTTAAAAATTGCAATCTCATGTTGTTAGCCGATAACCATCTTTACTCCGCCATACATGCCGGCTGAGTTGCCGAGTGTGGCAAGCTTGATCTCTGTCTCACGGCTTGCATGGAAAGCATACTCTTTATAGTACTTTGCTGCTGTATCGATGATGATGCTGCCTGCCTTTGAAAGGCCACCGCCTACAACAAATACCTCAGGGTCCATAACGCATGCTACTGCTGCCATTGCCTTGCCGAGAAGCTTCATAGACTGCTCTACTGCCGCAATGCCCGCTGCATCTCCTGCCTTTGCCGCATCGCATACATCCTTGGCTGTGAAGCCTGCATTTAAATCAAGCTTTGTTGCCACATCCCTGTGTGCTGCAATATATCTCTCTGCCACTCTTACAAGTCCGTTTGCTGATGCATACTGCTCTAAGCAGCCCTTCTTGCCGCAGCCACAGCACTCTGACTCATCATCTACCATAGGCATATGTCCTATCTCTCCGCCTGCTCCGTTTACTCCGGCTACGATTCTGCCATCGCGGATGATTCCTCCGCCTACACCTGTGCCGAGTGTGATCATGACTACATCCTGATGACCCTTTCCGCCACCCTGCCACATCTCACCGAGTGCAGCTACGTTGGCATCGTTTCCGGCCTTTACCTTGATGCCGCCGCACAGTACTGAGAGTGACTGTGCCACGTTGAACACGCCCCAGCCGAGGTTGACACATCTTAATACTGTTCCGTCATCCTTTACAGGTCCCGGCACTCCCATGCCTATACCCTCGATGTCACCCATCTCGATGCCATGCTTCTCGTTATTCTCCTTGATAGATGCTGCGATATCAGGCAGGATGAGCTCGCCGGAATTCTCTGTGCGTGTAGGAATCTCCCATGTATCGACAAGCTTTCCTGTTGTCTCGAAAAAGCCCATCTTTACAGTTGTTCCACCTATATCTACTCCATATGCGTATTGTTTCATTTTTTCGTCCTCCAAATCGTTAAACTATGTTTATATTTTATTGCCTAATTGCATATTTTTCAATGTTTTTCATTGTTTTTTATGTTTTTTCTATATATAGAAGCGTTTATATCATCATCCATATGCCCGCTATATGTAAATCCAAGCTTTTTGGCAAGGCGCACCGATGCCGTATTTTTCTCGTCTATCCGGCAGTAAAGCTCTTCAAAGTCTGTGTTTTCGCGCGCGTAGTCTATGATGAAGCGGCATACCTCCGTGGCATAGCCTTGGTTCCATAATTCCGGCGCTATCATATAGCCCAGTTCATCATGCTCAAGCCCTGCCCTGCCTATCAGCTTCCCTGTTTCCTTGGAAAATACAAGCCACATGCCATACTCGTAAAAGCCATACATGTTCTCTATATATGCTTTCTGGTATTCAAGCTCTGTCTCATAGTCGTAAAGCGGCTCCACAAAGTCTGTCATGCCGGGCTTGTCATAGAGCTCATAGAGTGCAGGAAGGTCTGACAGGGACAGCTCACGTATCAGACACCTGTCTGTCTCGCCGATGTCCCACGGGATGTGATTATATCGCCTGCGCACCCGCTCCAGATACTCAATATCAAGTTCTGCAAGGCTCTCGACTGCATAGCGCGTGCCGCACTGCGGTTCTCCTACTGATGCTATGCCGAGTGAGTCAGCTATTTGCTTCTGCTGCCTGTTTGATACTATCCAGATGCAGTCTGTGGGAGCTTTCGGTATTCTTAGATTTCCCGTATTAGCTTTCGTGGTGTTATCTGCAGATTCTTGTATCGTTGTTTTTTGGAAGTCATTAATTGATTCATCAGCCGGTAGCGCAACATACAGTTTTTCTTGCAGCTCTTCTGACATAGATGCCTTGCCTACCACATTTCTCCACTGCAGCTTGAATATCTCGTCATGATAGTAAAAAGAGGCAAGTTTTGCGCTTGCCTCATCAATAATTATTATCATTAAACTGTCTCCGGCTCCGGATAGTCCACTCCGAAGGTCTCAACTGTAACTGTCTTCATGACCTGAGCCTCAAGTGGTTTGTCCATGTAGTCTGTGCGCACCTCTGCGATCTTGTTTACCACATCCATGCCCTCGATTACCTTACCGAATGCCGCATACTCGCCGTCGAGATGTGGTGCATCCTGATGCATGATGAAGAACTGGCTGCCTGCTGAATCAGGTATCATGGTACGTGCCATTGAAAGTACACCGGCTGTGTGCTTTAAGTCATTTTTGAAGCCGTTGTGTGTGAACTCACCCTTGATTTCATAGCCAGGGCCGCCTGTGCCGTTTCCGTCAGGATCTCCGCCCTGGAGCATAAAGCCCTTGATTACACGGTGGAAGCATACTCCGTCATAGAAGTTATGATTAATTAAGCTGATAAAGTTGTTTACTGTGTTTGGTGCGATTTCCGGATAAAGCTCCGCCTTGATTACATCGCCGTTTTCCATTGTGATTGTTACGATTGGATTCTGTGCCATTATTTTTCTCTCTTTCTTTTATAATATTATGAGGCTTGGAGAATATCCATTTTTACTTACTCAGAGCCTCGACTACCTTCGGAAACTCCATGAAGTGTGATGCCTTCACCAGTATGGTGTCGCCCTCCTTCACATATGAAAGAAGCTCCTGTGTCATAGTCTCCCTATCCTCGAAATAGTGGATGTCTACATCAGATGATTTCTCCGCTGCTCCGGCTGCATATTCCTTTGCAAGCTCTCCTGCGGCAAAAAGTGTATGGATATGATTCTCTCCAACTGCTTCGCCTACCTCATGGTGCAGCTTTTTCTCATCGCTTCCAAGCTCGCCCATGTCGCCAAGCACTGCTATTGTCCTGCCCTTTGCATGTGAAAGCACCTCGATAGAGGATTTCATGGATACAGGATTTGCATTGTAGCAGTCATCTATCACTGTCATGCCGTGTGTTTTGATAAAATTGGTACGGCCTGCGATTGTCTCTGCTTTCTCGATTCCTGATTTAATCTCAGCTATTGTGAGGCCAAGCTGCAATCCGACAGCTGCTGCCGCCATGGCATTGTATACATTGTGCTCACCCGGGATGTGGATTTGTGCATCAAACTCACCCTCCGGAGTGACAAAATGAGCCTTCATGCCGTCGAAGCCCAGGTTTTCAATATTTGTGGTATATACTGATTTATGAACGCCTGAAGCCGATTCCTTGCCATAGTATATGGCAGGCTTTCCATTTACCGTCTGCACTGTGGCCAGCTTATCGTCATCTGCATTCAGCACTGCGACCGCATCCGGCATCATATGCTCAAAGCACTCTGTCTTTGCTTTAAGCACACCATCCCTGTCGCCCAAAAACTCCAGATGGCAGTAGCCGATATTGGTGATGACCATAACATCCGGGCAAGACATAGTAGAAAGTCTGTGCATCTCGCCAAAATCAGATATGCCCATCTCAAGCACCGCTACCTGATGGCTTTCCCTGATTCCGAAAATGGTGAGTGGCAGGCCTATCTCGTTGTTGAAATTTCCTGCGGTCTTGTGGACGCTGTATTTCTGCTCAAGGACTGACGATATCATCTCCTTGGTGCTGGTCTTGCCGACACTTCCGGTGATCCCCACCACCTTGATATCAAGGCTTTTTCTGTAAAATGCCGCTAGCTTTTTCATGGCATCGGTGGTTGATTCAACAAGCACATATGGACCTGCCGGATCCGTCAGCTCATGCTCAGAGAGCACAATTGCCGCCCCCTGCTCAAACACAGTCGGAATGAATTTGTGTCCGTCCACCCTTTCTCCCTTTATCGGGATAAAAAGATAGCCCTCCTTCACCTGTCTGCTGTCTATGACTGCGCCTGTGATTGTCGTATCAAGCTGTGTCTCATCACCTATGTATGTGCCCTCACAGGCCTTTGCGATATTTGCAAATGTAAGATTCTTCATGTACTTATCCGACATGTTACACCTCATATTTTTTCAAAGATATGTCAATCAGATGCTCACAAAGCTGATTAAAGCTCATACCGATAACCGCTGCCTCCTGTGGCAGAAGACTGGTCGGAGTCATGCCCGGCAGTGTGTTTGCCTCGAGGCAGAACATCTCATTTTTGTCATTGAGCAAAAAGTCTGAGCGTGAATATGTATCAAGCCCGATAACGCGCGCAACCTCCTCGGCATAGTGCTGCATATCCTTTGTCACCTGCTCAGGAAGCTCGGCCGGACATGTCTCTACTGTACTGCCCGCCTTGTATTTGTTCTTATAATCGTAGAAGCCCTCCTTCGGTGCAATCTCTATAATAGGAAGAGCCTTGCCCTCGATAACGCCGACAGAGAACTCCCTGCCCTGTACAAACTCCTCGATAACCAACTCATTTTCCCACTTGAAGGCATCGTCAAGTGCCGCCTTGAACTCTGCCGCATCCTTAACGATGGTGACACCGATGCTTGAACCACCGCAGCATGGCTTTACCACGCATGGAAGTGTCAGGTCAAGCTTTGTGATATCGTCCTGTCTGGTCGCTCTTGTCATGGAAATACCCTTTGGAGTAGGGATACCGTTTGCAAGGAAGAACTGCTTTGATGTCTCCTTGTTCATGGCGATTGCTGAGCTTAAATAATCGCTGCCTGTATATTTGACACCGAAGAGGTCAAATGCTGCCTGTATCTTTCCGTTCTCTCCGTTTTCTCCGTGGAGAGCCATGAAAACAATGTCCGCCATCTGACACATTTTGATGACATTTGGTCCGAAGAAGCAAGGTGACTGGTCCTTTCTGGAAGCCTTTACCTTTGCGAGGTCAGGTGCCTCTGTCGGAATATCACTGACCTGCACGCTTATCTCGTCCGCGCGGTCAAATATACCTGTCAGGTCCTCCTCCCTGTCACTATATCCCATAAATACATCCAATAATATAACTTTGTGGCCGTTCTCTTTGAGTGCCTTAGCTACCATGCTTCCTGTCTTGAAGGAAACATCTCTCTCTGTGCTGAGCCCTCCGGCAAGTACTACGATGTTCATTTTTGTCCTCTTTTCTTTGATTGAATTATCATGCTTTGGCTTAATTAAACACAATGCAATGCTTCTTTTTTAAAGCTATGAGTAATCAACATAATTTTTCCAAAATTATAACACCATTTGTGCAAAAAAGAAAGACCGGTTGCCCGGTCAAAAAAGAAATTCTCATTTTATTTTAAACTGTGTTGGCTTCCAGCAGCTGTATCATTCTCATAAATACCATCCGCCCGTGCAAATCATCCTGTGAAAGTGATTCTCCGTACTTCAATACTAATAATCGGCACTGATAAAAATTCAGCTCAGGATTGCCAAAAAGCAAAATCCGCAAGGCTGCATTTTCCAGGTAATTGTGTATATTTCCCACCTCAATAAATATATCTACGATATCATCGAGGTTAATAAGTCCTTTCTGTTCATAGTACATTGTTCTCAAATATTTGTTTCCCTCCATCAACTATATTTTTCATAGAACTTCTTTTTCTTTTGAAATTTTTTCGTTTTTTACGAAATTTTTCTCTTTGTTTTTGTTGGTGGGTTCATTTTTCCATATAATA
>OEIM01000890.1_pt1 | contig 10738 bp, 10 predicted proteins | sample 1538341 | NCBI WGS metagenome assembly OEIM01 (sample SAMN02324081, study PRJEB22366) | human gut metagenome | biome: human | place: Canada: Ontario | collected 2010-10 | reverse complement strand
CCTGCCGGCGGACATCTCCGCCGTGCAGCTGATCCGCCAATGACCCCGTACAGAATTCCGCCCCGGCGTCAGCCGATGCCGACCAGACGGTGGAGGTGACGGTCCCGGCGTCAGCCGGGGGGATGATCGGATGAGCAAAAAAGGCATTCAGCGGCCCCCGGCGTCAGCCGGGGGCCGTCACTTCATTTTTGCTGCATTTTGCTTACAAAAAAAGCACAAAAAGGGAACCAAAGAGTACAGGGCGGGTACAGAAAAAGTAAAGCAAACGTATCAAAAGAAAGCACTATTTCTCGCTTTTTTCCTCCCGCGGCAGCACCAGATTGAGCAGTACGGCCATCAGTGTGGCCACCACCACCGGGGACTTTCCGAAGATGGTCGTCACCGCCTCCGGGAACTGTGCCAGGGCCTCTGCCGCCTGGGAAATGCCCACACCCAGTGCGGCGGAAAGCCCGACGATCGTGGTGTTTCGGGCGGTCAGTCCCTCGGCGGCGATGAGCTTCATGCCGGTCATGGCGATGGTGGAAAACACCGCCGCCGTGGCCCCGCCCAGCACGCATTGCGGGATGGTGGTGAGTACGGCGGAAAATTTCGGAATGATACCGGCAAGCAGTAAAAACGCGCCGGTCAGCGCAAAAACGTTGCGATTTACAACTTTATTTGTGGCTACAATTCCCACATTCTGGGAGTATGTCGCCGTGGGAAGACCGCCCAGCAGCGCTGTCAGAATGTTGCTGACGCCATAGGCTGCGATGCCGCCCCGCAGCTCCTGCGTGGTGGGCTCCCGATCCATGCCGCCCACGGTGGTGGCCGTCAGGTCGCCGATAGCCTGAATGGCGTTGATGGCGAACAATAGCCCCAGTGCGACGCACGCCGAGGGTTCAAATGTCACGCCAAAGGGCAGAAATTCCGGCAGAGAGAACCACCCGGCCCCCGCGATGCCGGACAGATCCACCATCCCGGCCCCAAAAGCGACGGCGTAGCCCGCCAGAATACCCAGTAAAATGGACGCCAGCTTAAAAATGCCCCTGCCGCGATTGGTCAGCACCAGCACCACCGCTAGTGTAAATGCCGCAATAGCCCAGTTCTGCCAGGATCCGTACACCAGCGCTTCCGGCAGGCCCCGCTGCACCACAACGCTTTCATATGTGTTGCCGGTGCCGCCGGCCATATAGTTGATGGCCGTGGGGTACAGAGACAGACCGATGGTGAACACTACCGTACCGGTAATGACCGGCGGGAACAGCCTGCGGATAGGCTTGATGAAGATGCCCACCAGTGCTGCCACCGCGCCGCCCACGATCATAGCGCCCGACACAGCGGCCAACCCGCCGCTGCCGGAGACGATGGCCTGCATACTGGGCAGATAAGCGAAGCTGACACCGAAGATCACCGGCAGCCCCGCGCCGAAGCGCCCACCGATGGGAAACAGCTGCAGCAGCGTGGTAACGGCGGACATGACCAGCGATGCCTGTATCAGCAGGACCCGCTGGTCATGCGCCAGTCCGGCCACGTTGGCAATGATGATGGCTGGGGTCACGCAGCCCACGATCATAGCCACCAGGTGCTGCAGCGCCATGGATACGGCCATGCCAACAGGTGGCAGGCCCCGGTATTGAAACAGCGCCTCTCGGCGGCATTCAAGCTTTCGCATGGTGTGGTCTCCTTTGTGCGTAGTGTGCTCAGTATAGCACGTTTTTAACGGGAAACTCAACCGTTTTCTCACAAATAGCTGTACAGCCCAAGCGGCGTAAAACCGCCCTCCGGTATCGTCGGAGGGCGGTCAGATCATGCGTGTTTATGCCTGCGGACACTGGCGAAAAACGGGCACTTCAGCGTGTCTATACTGCTGAACAAACCGGATTAGAAGGATGACAGCGCCCCGCCTGCGTGCGGGGGCGCTGTTTTTGTGCTTGACAAGGGAAACGCAGCGGCATATAATAACGTATTGTTATCGATAACATGTAGTGATTATTGAGGTGAGCACAATGCCGGCAGCAAAACGAATATCCAAAGAGGCCATCATCGACGCCGCAGCGGCGGTGCTCCGCATCGGCGGGTTTGAGGCCATCAACGCCCGCAGTGTGGCAAAGGCGCTGGGGTGCTCCACCCAGCCCATCTATCTGTCCTTCCGCAATATGGAGGAGTTGAAGTCCGCACTGACCCAGCGGGCTATCGAGCAGCATACCCAGCGTGTACGGGAATCTCTGCGGGCGCATGAGGGGTGCGATAGTCGGTACAGCAGCTACGGCATGGGCTTTGTGCAGTTCGCGGCCCAGGAAAAGCAGCTGTTCCGCTGGCTGTACCTGGAGGACAACCAGCCGGGCCGCCAGCAGGAGGACGTGCTGGAGCCGGAGATCATCCGGACCGTCATGGACGAATTCGGCTATGACGAGGTCACGGCCCGGGCCTTTCACCGGGATATGACGTATTATTCCTACGGACTGGCCATCCTCGCCAACACCGGGCATCTGGCGCTGACAGAGACGGAGCTTCGGGAAGCCTTTCGACGGGAGTTCCGTGCACTGGCGGCGTATTACGGTCCGCCGAAGAAGCTGCCGGAATTTGCAGAGAGGGAGAATGCAGTGCATCAATTATTCCGCTAAGAGGCCGTCTTGCAAAATTGTAAGAAAATCGCAGGAAATGTAAGGAAAAGCAATGGCTGCCATGGGATAATGGCGGTATACTCCTCCGGTGGGAAGAAGGTGTTGAAGTGAAAACAAATAAGACATTGGCACAGAAGCTGTGTCTGCTGGGCCTGGAGAGTCTGCTGTCGTATACGGCGGCTCTGCTGGCAGCGCTGTGTTTTTTGGTGCTGCTGCCCGGGTGCAGCCTACGGGAGAAGGTGGATCGCGAGCCGGTGCAGACACTGGAATGTACCCGCCCGGCATCCCTGTCCGGGCTGTATCCGGCGGGCGGCAGCGTGGTGCTGATCAGCTGGGCGGACTATGAGAGCGGCAGGACCACTGTGCAGCTGGTGGATGCGGAAGCGGACACCGTGAAGCGTGAGGTCACGCTGGATGGGGTTTGGGATACGAAGCGGCAGGCCCTGGCACATGGATTTGCGCTGTGCGACCGGGAGACGAATCGTTGGAAGCTCCTGGACGATGTGCTGACGGAGACAGGCAGCTTTGATGCGGAGAACGTGGATGGCTTTTTCTCATATGACGGGGAGAGCTATTACTTCCTGCGGGACGGGGTGCTGCATTGTCAGAACGTAGCCGGAGGAGAGGCACAGCCGGTAACGGCGCTGTCACAGCTGCGGTTCGCGGAATTGACGGCCTATGATGCGGCAAGCGGGCGGATGGCGGCCCTGTTCCTCCTGTCACCCTACGGCAGCGTCTGCGGTACGGCGGTCTTTGACCCGGAGACGGGGGCGATCAGCCTGCTGCAGGAGCAGCGGTATCAGGTGATGTTGGCGCCGGCGGGCGGCATGAGCCTGCTGGCCTTTGACAACGATAAAATGGGATATTCCGCCCTGTGCGGCAGCGGCGATACGTTCTGGTTCGTCGATGCTTCGCTGTTTCTGGACGCGGGAGGCGCGCTGTACGCCGTCGGCGATGCGGAGGAGCTGATCGGTGTGGGAACGGGCCGCACGACGCTGTATAACGTGGGGGAGAGCATCACGGCCTGCGACCTGACGGCTAACGGTATCGCCGGAGAGATGTACGACTGCTGCGTTCTGCCGGAGGCAGGCCTGCTGGTGGGCGGCATGTATGAAAACGGCGCCTTCCGGCTGTACGTTATAGACCCGGCGCAGCTGACCTTCGAGCCGGTAGCGTCAGCGGTGTCCGTCCCGTCGCCGCTGACGGTGGATGAGACACTGCTGCAGGCCTATTGGGGTGCCCTGAACGGCCTGCCGGTGGCAGAGAGCTTACAGGAGGCGCGGCAGCAGGCGGATGTGTTGGAGCAGCGATACGGCGTGCGGATACTGCTGTCATCCCAGTGCAGGGAGGCGGCAGAACTGAGCAGCTATCCCATCACTCTGTCGGACACCATGGACACGGAAGCAGAGCTGAACGGCGTCCGCGCCGTGCTGGCGGCGATGGACCGCAGCTTTGCCCTGTATCCGGAGGGCTTTCTGGCGCAGTTCCGCAACCGCGCCGGTGAGGGCGGGCTGTGCTTCCTGCTGGTGGCTCACATCGACAGCGACTATGGCGTGGTAGGCTGCACCTACGATTCGGCGGACTGGCAGTATATCGCGCTGGATGTGCAGGCGGATTATATGCGGGAGGGCACTGTCTGCCACGAGATCTGGCACGCTACGGAAAACGAGATACTCTCACGCGATTACACCGCCTTCAACTGGGATGACTGGAATGCGCTGAACCCGGCGGGCTTTACCTATTGGAACGACAGCGGTGACTATGACCGGTACGACGCCCGCTGGACCATGTTCGACAACGGCGAGGGCGTGTACTTTGTGGACAGCTACGCCAAGCTGGCGGCACAGGAGGACCGGGCGCGGATCATGGAGTATTTCATGGCTCATGAGGACGAGGCGGGGCTGCTGATCCAGTCGGACGCCATACGGCAGAAGCTGGAATGGATGTGCCGCGCTGTGCGGGAGTGCTTCGATACCGCCGGATGAGGAACGCCCCGCTGGGAGAAGCTTTTGTAAAATAAAGGAGAGTCTATGATACCCGAATGGAAAATATATCCCCGTTCTCAGGGACACAGCACCGTGTACCTGCAGAACGTGGTCACAGATCCTGCCATACAGGTGGGGGCGTACACCATCTATGACGATTTTGTCAATGACCCCCGGGACTTCCAGCGGAACAACGTGCTGTACCACTATCCCGAGTGCAACCATGACCGGCTGATCATCGGAAAGTACAGCTCCATCGCCTGCGGGGCGAAGTTTATCTTCAACGCGGCCAACCATACGCTGAGCAGCCTGTCTACTTACCCGTTCCCCATCATGTTCGAGGAGTGGGGGCTGGGGACGGCGTGCGAGGACATTGCCACCGCCTGGGATAACCACGGGGACATCGTGGTGGGCAATGACGTATGGATCGGCTATGAGGCCGTGATCCTGGCGGGCGTTACCATCGGCGACGGCGCCATCATCGGCAGCCGCGCCGTGGTGACAAAGGATGTGCCGCCCTATACCATCGTGGGCGGCCTGCCGGCCAAGCCCATCCGCAGGCGGTATGACGAGGAGACCGCCGCGCGGCTGGAGAAGCTGCGGTGGTGGGACTGGCCGGAGGCGCAGGTACGGCGGGCTATCCCGCTGCTGCAGGCCGGCGATCTGGACGCCCTGGAAAAGTTGGTATAAGGCCGGCGGCCGTGGACCAGGCGTACACGCCGGGCACTTTCTGACCCTGCTGTAAAAGAGTATCTGAGGGATACGTGTATACGGACAACGAAATGAGCCCTCCGGCAGCTGCCGGAGGGCTTTCAACTGCCTGTTGCGAAACGGGCCGGGGAAAGGTATAATCTAAGGAGAACATACTGCGGAACGGCGAGAAAGGAGAAACCTATGGGTAATGTGACAGCGGACCGCGCATGGGATGTCCATCCGGTGACGGAGGCGGACATAGAGGCGTATCTGGACATCTATCTCAATTCCTATCCGGCGTACAAGACGCTGGACGAGGAATGCCGGGCACACTACCGGAGCAAGCATCTTACGGAGCTGCGGGAGGACACCCAGACTCGGACGATGGGCCTGTTTGAGGGCGGCACACTGATCGCCACCATGAAGCTGATCCTGTTCTCCATGAACTTCTTTGGGGTCATGCAGCCTGCCTGCGGTGTGATGGCGCTGGAGGTACACCCCCTGCACAAGAAGAAGGGCGCGGCGCTGTATATGATACGGTATGCCGAGCGCTATGCACGGGAAAACGGCGCGCTGCTGACCATGCTGCTGCCGTTCAACATCGGCTTTTACCGTCGGATGGGCTACGGCTTTGGCGGGAAGTTATATGAATACCATCTGCCAACCGGGGCACTGCCGCGGTTGGACGGAGAGGTGCGGGCGCACCTGCGCCTGCTGCAGCCGGAGGAGTTTGACCAGGCGATGGACTGCCAGCGGCGCTTTGCCGCCCGAAACCATGGCATGGTGGAGAAGTTCGACGAGGAGCTGCGCGGAGCCCGGGGGGATATTCAGGTGCGCCGTATGGGTTATTACGACGGCGGACGCCTGTTAGGCTACGCGGCCTATCGGTTTGAAAGCGCCAGTGCGTGCAACTATACCCAAAACCGGCTCAGCGTGGAGGAACTGGTGTATGAGAACGGCACAGTGCTGCGGGCGCTGCTGGGCGGCCTGCGGATGCAGGAGGATCTGGCCCAGACAGTGATACTGCGGACAGGGGAGGAGGATTTCCACCATCTGCTGGACGATCCGCAGGACGTGTCCGGAAACTACATCGACTACGGCTTTTTGCAGACCAATGTTTCCGCCGTGGGGACCATGTTCAAGCTGACGGACGGGGCGGACTTCGTGCGGCGGACCGGCTATCGGAATTTCCCGGCGGGGACGCTGACGGCGGCCTTCCGCTATCGGGATGAGATGGCGGACCGGGAGGAGGAGCTGCGTATCGGCTTTGCCGATGGCCGCTGGGCCGTGGCAGAGGGGACCGCGGACGTGACGGTGATCTGCCGGCAGGGGGATCTGGCGGCGCTGCTGATGGGGTCCTGCGGTCTGACGGCGCTGCTGCGGCTGGGTGCGGCGTCCGCAGATGACGCCGAAAAGGCGCGGCAGTTGGCGCAGCTGCTGTACTGTGTCCAGAAGCCCTGGCTGAACGCGGATTATTGAGCTGCCGCGGTTGACAAATAGAAAACAACGCAGGAGAACAAGAGATGCGGAACATATTGAAGGAAAAGCTGGCCAGAGGCGAGAAGCCGCTGGGCACATTCGTGGGTACCGGCAGTGCTGCCGTGGTGGAATGTCTGGGCTGTGCGGGGCTGGATTTTGTCATTCTGGACAATGAGCACAGCCCCATCGAGGCGGAGACCGGCTGGTCTGCGCCGCGGAAAGGCGGAACATCACGCCCCTGGCCCGGGTGCGGGAGATCAGCCGCCCGGCGATCTTGAAGCTGCTGGACGTTGGCGTGCAGGGGATCATTATTCCAGATGTGCACAGTGCGGCGGAGGTGAAGCGCGTGGTGGATTACGCCAAGTACGCCCCGGTGGGGCAGAGGGGGTTCTGCCCGTCCCGGAAGGATGGTTGGGGCACCGATACGCCGGCCGGCGTACTGGAGACAATGGCGCACTTCAACGGTGAGACGCTGGTGATCCCCCAGTGTGAGACGACAGAGGCGCTGGCGGATATTGAGAATATCGCAGCGATGGAGGGTGTGGACGGCATCTTTATCGGTCCTTTCGATCTGTCTATTTCTATGGGGCTGCCTGGGGCCTTTGAGGAGCAGCGCTTCAAGGCGGCCCTGACGCGGATACAGCAGGCCTGTCGCCAGGCGGGCAAACCCTGCCTGATATTTGCCGGGGACGGTACGGCCGCCGGTGCACGGCTGGCCCAGGGCTTCGACGGCGTGGCCATCGGACTGGATGCCACGATGCTGATCGCCGGTGTACGGGCGCAGTTGGCTGCCTGCCGCGGATAAAGAAGAAAAGAGGACAGCGCCCCGTGGGGCGCCGTCCTCTGCATATTACATATCCTTCATTTTTTCCAGCAGCTCTGCCATCTTGTCGTAGAAGTACCGACATTCGCGGATGCTCAGGTACTCCTGAGTGGAGTGGCAGTTGAAGGCGTTGGGCGTCAGGGAGACGGCGTTAAGGCACGGAAGGTGATGGCCCGTCTGCCGATATAGCCGCGCAGGTCGGTTACCAGGCCGTTTTTCCCGCAGGTGCGCAGCGCGTCCGGGCCAAGTGCCGCGATCGCCGCGGCCAGATAGTCCCGGGTGTCCTCATCATGGAAGGAGACGCAGGGGTGTCGATGCGGGCAGCGGCGCTGGGCGATCATGTAGTCCAGCTGTTTTTTCATTTCTTCAGTAAGGTCGAAATTCATAGTATAGCTCACCGCGATTATATGCGGCGGATGTATATTCCTCCGACACCGGACAAAGACTACGGATGTAAAATCTGCTTTGACTGGAGGAATTTCATATATGAAAGCAACAGGCATCGTGCGCCGCATCGACGACCTGGGCCGTGTGGTCATCCCCAAGGAGATCCGCCGCACCATGCGTATCCGCGAGGGCGACCCATTGGAGATATACACTACCCGTGACGGCGAGGTTATTTTCAAGAAGTATTCCCTTATCGGCGGGTTGGAGGAGTTCGCCGCACAGTTCTGCGATACCCTCAGCCGCAGCACGGACTTTTCAGCCGCTGTTACCGACCGCGATGCGGTCATCGCCATCGCCGGGGCGGGGAAGAAGGAACTGCTGGGCAAGCCTGTCTCCCCTGCGCTGGAGCAGGTCATGGACCAGCGTGGCCTCTACTGCGGCGAGGGTGTGGCCATCAGCGATGAGAACGAGCAGTTCCGGGCCGCTGTGGCGGCACCTATTCTCTGCGGCGGCGACGTGCTGGGCGCGGTGCTCTTTCTCTCTCCCGACGGCAAGCCGGCGGGGGAGACGGAGTGTAAGCTTGCCCAGACCGTGGCGTCCTTTCTGGGCAAGCACATGGAGTCCTGACAAAAGGCCCCGCGGCTTTCACCGCAGAGCCTTGCATAACGGCTTTCGCAAGTTTTTTGACCGGCAAGAAAAAGAGAAGCGCCCTTCAGGCGCTTCTCTTTTGACTTATCAGTGCAGCAGCAGGCTGACAACAGCCTGAACGTCATCGACGCTTACTTCGCGGTTGCCGTTGACATCGCAGCGGAGGAACTTCTCCATGTCAAGTGCGGAATGCTTGGCATTATAGAGGTCATAGACATACTGGGCGTCGTTGATGTCGATATGGCCCGTGCCATTGACGTCGCCGCTGTAGGATACCGACACAGTGGAGTTGCCCTTAACGGAGATCGCGGATTTCGCCGCGGCGGCGATATCTGCCGCCGTACCCTTGCCGACCAACAGCCAGGCGTAGGCTTCGTATTTCCCTGACCAGAACATGGCCGTATCACCGTAATAGAGGGACTTGGTCGCAGGGAGCTTTGTTTCCGGCACAGCGGTGATGAGCCACACAACGCTACCGTCTGTATACTTCACATACTCGACTGCGTCCACCGTCAATGCAAGCTGTGACGTTTTGGTGATGGTCACCATGATAATGCCGCCCTTGATGTAGTCCCCGGGAATGGTGTAGGTGCTGGTGCTTCCTTCATTACGCTGGAGCGTGAGAGTTTTTTCGCCAACCATGACAATAACTGTGTAGTCAAATCCATCTTGGTGGTTGATACCGAATGTAAAAGCTTCACCGCTTTTTACGGTATAGGACGTAACGCCATCCCAGACATCGGCGGCGCCGCTGCCCGCAAGCACGATTTGCGTGGTGCCGCTTTGCGGGGCCTTCTTCACCGTAATGACCACCGGGCCGGTGACGGACTTTGCCGGGATCGTGTAGGTATAGGCGTTGCTGCCGCTGTTGCTGACAGTGCACGTCACCGGCTGGCCGTTCACCGTTACGGCCACCGCGTAGTCGTAGTTGGCGGCCTGCGTGACCGTAAAGGTATAATTCTGCCCATGCTTTGCGGGAGTGAGGGGGCTGACGTCGCCGGAGCCGTCGCCCTCGACGGTCGCCGCGTATGTTTTGATAGTGGGTGCGCTGTTGGCTTTGATGACCAGCTCGCCGGTGACATTTTTGATCGTATAGCTGCCGTCACTGTTGTTGATGATGGCTACCGTTTTGCCATCCACGGCGGCCGAAAAGCCGTAGTCATAGCCGGGATCGGCGGTGAAGGTGTAGTCGCCGTTTGCGGTCACGTAAGCGTCACCGGTGGCACAATCCGGAAGCACAACAGGGAAGCCGCCGCACAGGATCGTCACCGTGTTGCTTTGGCCGGCCGGTACACTGGCAGTTTGGGCGTCCTTTGCCGCGTTGGCGCGGACGTCCATCTGTGCCTTGACCAATTTCACAGTGGCCTCACCGGCGGCCTTTACGGTGAAATTCAGCGTGATAAAGCTGTCGGAGCGAGTTTTCCCATAGCCGCCTATGGTCAACAATCCAGCGTCAGAGTTGTTGTTGATGATGTCAGGGATATCACCATTGCTGCCGATAGTGGCACTCGTGAAAGTAAGCTTTTCCGCGTCATAGTCAATTTGGAAGAAATAGGTGTTGTACTCCTGCGATGTGGAATTTTGACCTAAGTATAGTCCAACCAATGCGGTTTCTCCGACTGCGGTGGTTGGATTGCTATACAGATAAGCGTAAAAGCTCTCTGTGCCGCTGGCAGACGCCGGCAGCAAAAGCAGTACCATAACCGCCGCTAAAAGCCCGGAAAACCATCGTTTCATCTTAAAAACCCCTCCGTTTCGCCACTTTTCGGCAAATACCAACCTAAATTTATCACCGGTCACCGAACAATTCAATTCGCAATAGGCAGAAATTTGAGGGGAATTGTTGTGCAGAATGACGATAAAGCCCATGAAAATGGGCAAAAACCTTCCCCCAGGGGGAGGGATTTTTCACGCCCTTGTTAGTGTTCCGTTAAAACTGCGTTAAGAAATCACCGATTTTCTTGAAACTACAATCATAGAGTGCTACCATAAAACAACGTAGGGGGCGTGAGGTACAGGCCTCGCGCGACAGGAGGGGAGCTCCCGGGAGACAGATCATCTGTTTCCCGGGAGCCTTGCTTTGCCTACAAAAAACCCATCGGCCGCACAAAAATGCGGCC
>OEIM01000878.1_pt1 | contig 10832 bp, 9 predicted proteins | sample 1538341 | NCBI WGS metagenome assembly OEIM01 (sample SAMN02324081, study PRJEB22366) | human gut metagenome | biome: human | place: Canada: Ontario | collected 2010-10 | reverse complement strand
CTGAAGTCCTTGCGGCCAAGCTTGCCAAGCGCGGCATCAGGAACCTGAAGATGGTGGACGTCTGCACGGTCTCCCTTGCTGATTCATTTACAGAAATTCTCCGCAGAAGCCACATCGTTCTTGCCGCTTCGACAATGAATATGACAGTCAATCCCCTGATGAGCGCATTCCTTGCCATCTGCACGGAAATGAATGTCACGAACAGAAAGGTTTCCATCATCGGGAACAGCAGCTGGACACCGAATGTCAGCGGCCAGCTGATGAAGGATGTCGTATCGAAGTGGAAGAACTGCGAATTGCTGGGGGATCCGGTTCATGTCGTCTCCTCCATGCATGATGATGATGCAGATATTGAAAAACTGGCAGATATCATTGCAGAAGACATACTTAAGGAAAAATAACAGAAAAGAAGGTTAAAGAATGAAAAAATGGATGATGGCTCTGGCTGCGACTTGCGCCGCGGCTGTCATGGTGCTGTCTGGATGCGGAAATACGCCTTCCGTTCATGTGACAAAAGCGGCCATCAGTACAGAACCTTTTACATTGGAAACAAAAGCGGCTCCGGAAGCCCTTCATACGGCGCCTGTCATTCCTTCCGTATCAGGCGGCCTGATTTCAAACCCGCCGGATATCGGAGCGACAGTCAAGGCAGGCGATGTCCTCTTCAAGATCGACGCATCGCAGTATGAAGCGCAGGCATCGGCCCTGCAGCAGAAAATCGCAGAATCTTCTGCCCAGGCAGCGCCTGTCTACAACGGTCCTTCCGTAGATAACAGCCTTGAGGCTTCCCTTTTGAAGCAGGGAATCATCACAAGAGCTGAATATGAAAAAATCAAGGGAAGAAGCATGCCGTCCGGCGGTGCTGTTTCTGGCGGCGGAGCTCCTGATCCCGGGCTGATTTAATCACTCCAGACGCTTCAGAAAACGATTGCTTCCTGCACTGTCCGCGCGCCGATCAGCGGCGTCGTCTCCCAGGTTTATCTTGGAGATACGCACATGGCAATGGCAGGGAAACCAGCACTCGTCATCCGTCAGGATTCACCAGTCGTCGCAACGATCGAGCTTCCTGTCCGTCTTGATTCCGTGATGGAAAAGGCAAAGGATGAAAAGACACTGACCGTGTCTATGAGCGATGGCAAGGGTGTATGGTACGGCGAGCTCAAGCAGCAGCCAAATCAGAATGGTGAAAAATATACCACCTATAAGATTCAGGTAGATAATCCGCAGAATGAAATCACAATCGGAAATGAGTATGATATCCGTGTGGAAAGCGGGCAGAATGTTTCCTGCATCATGATTCCGGACTCTGCGATTATCGGAGACAATACGGTTGCCATCGTCAATGATGGAAACCTCGTCGATATCAAGGACGTTTCCATTGCAAGCCGTCAGGGCGGCTATGCGATGATCATGGATGGTTTGTCTGAAGGAGACCGCGTTATTACCGATCCTCCGAAGGGCATTGAAATGGGCATGCAGGTCGATGTGAAATGAAATGGGTAAGAGAAGACTTCCTGGGAGATTCCGTTGAAACGGCAAAGAAGCTCATAGGAGCCGTCTTTGTCCATCGTTCGCCGGATGGGATTACCGCTGGGCGCATCGTGGAATGCGAAGCATACGGCGGTATCTGGCGGGGCCATGAAGATGACGGTGCCCATGCCTTCAAAGGTTTGACGCCAAGAACCCGAGTTATCTTCGGAGAAGGCGGACATGCCTACCTCTACCTCATCTATGGGATGTACACCTGCCTCAATGTGGTGTGCGGCCATGAGGGAGAAGGGACGAGCGTACTTTTAAGAGCACTTGAACCGCTGGATGGAATCGATCTTATGAAGGAAAGACGCCATACAGACAAGATGAAGCTTCTGGCCTCCGGTCCCGGGCGCCTGACGCAGGCAATGGGCCTTAATAAATCCTTCTACGGGACAGACCTTACGGGAGATACCCTTTGGATCGAAAGCAGGAATGACGGGCCGTATCCCGTCAAGCGCAGCAAACGCATCAACATCGATTACGCCAGGTACGGGAAGAGCTTCCCCTGGAGATTCACACTGGAAGGAAGCCCCTTCATTACAAAGAAATAAGGAAACGCCGGAGGCACGAACTTCCGGCGTTTTTTGACGGAAGGCGCTGTATTCCCATTTTTCGTCCTGTTCCTGTATAATATAGAAAATATATGCCTGAAAGGGAGAGATTATGAAATTACTCCGTTTGATTCTGCAGGGATTCAAATCCTTTGCGGATAAGACAACCATAGAATTCGCCGATGGAATGACTGTCATCGTAGGCCCGAACGGCTGCGGGAAAAGCAATATTTCCGACGCTGTGCGCTGGGTGCTCGGGGAACAGAATGTCCGCAATCTGCGCGGACAGAAAAGCGAGGATATCATTTTCGCAGGTTCCGAATCAAGGACGAGGAAGAACGGCGCGGAAGTCACGCTGGTACTGGACAATTCCAACAGGGAGCTGCCGCTCGATACAGCAGAAGTTTCCATCACAAGAAGAATTCTTCGCAATGGGGACAGTGATTTCCAGATCAATAAAAGGAACTGCCGCCTGAAGGATATTCATGAGCTTCTGGCCAACACAGGGCTCGGGAAGGGTTCCCTTGCCATTATCGGGCAGAACAGGGTCGATGAAGTACTGACGGCAAAACCGGAAGAAAGAAGAGCCATTTTTGAAGATGTGGCGGGCATCAGCCTGTACCGCATGAGAAAGAATGAAGGCCTGCAGAAGCTTGTCAAAACGGCGGAAAATATGGACCGTGTCAAGGACATGATGGCGATGCTTGATGAACAGACCGGGCCGATGAAGGAAAAGGCAGAAAAAGCAAAAGCATACAAGGCGCTTGCAGCGGAAAAAAGAGCCGTGCAGGCGACGATGTCTGCCTTAAAGCTTGATTCCATCAAAGAATCCCTCGAAAAGCACAAGGCGGAAACGGAAACTCTTGAGCAGGATAGTGTGAAGTGGAAGGCAGAGCTTACAAAAGCAGCGGCTGCTCTTGCCAAGCTCGAACAGGAAACGCTTCTCCATCAGGAAAAGGTGAAGAAGGCAGGCACGGATTTCGCAGAAGCTAAGGAGAAACTCGATGGTATCCGCGTAGACTACAAGATCAAGGAAGAAGCACTCGAACAGGAGAAAAAAAGAACAGAAGAGCTCAAAGAGGATGAAGAAGATCAGAAAGAAGCCGAAGAAGAACTGATCGAAGAAATCCAGAATGATGAAGAGGAAATGAAGGCAGCTGAAGCCGAAAAGGCAGACTGGCTTGCAAAGCAGAATCAGGCAGAAGCCGAGAAGGAAAAACTGGCCGGAGAGTTGGAAGCATCTGAAAAGGCGTATTCCGAAATTCTGAATTTCAGCCGGCAGAAAATGGCAGAAAAGCAGAAGCTTGAGCAGGGACTGGCGTACCTGGATAATGAGGTCCGCCGTCTTAAGGGAGAATCATCCAGAAGGGAAGAGGCAGCAAAGAGCATCGAGGGCGAACTCCAAAAAACGAATGAGGCGCTCGCAAGCCTGCTCGCAGAAGAAAAAGAGGCCATGGCCCGTCAGGAACAACTGAAGGAAGAGGGTATCCGCGACAGAAAAGCACTCGATGAGGCAAGAAATGAATGCTTCTCCATTGGAAATGAATTGAATGAAGCGGAATCCTCTTTCCGTACCATCCATTCCCGCCGCGAGTACCTAGAAAAGGCAGATAAGGAATATGCAAGCTTTTCCAGAACAACGAAGACAGTCATGGAAAACAGGGCCATCTTCGGAGACGCCGTTCATGGCGCTCTTGGCGAATTGATCCATGTCCCGTCAGAATATACAGCTGCTGCAGAAGTGGCTCTGGGAAGCCAGATTTCAAACATTGTCACAGATACGACAAAATCAGCCGGGGACATCATCCGCTGGCTGAAGGAAAAGAACCTTGGCCGTGCGACATTCTATCCGCTTGAATCCATGAAGCCGTCCTCTTATTCCGGAAGAGAACAGGAAGCTTCCCGGGAAGAGGGAATCCTTGGCATTGCCGCTGACCTCTTCGAGACGGACTCCCTGTATCAGGATCTTCTCCACTCCCTTCTGGGAAGGACTCTGATTGCCAAAGATCTTGATGCGGCAAGAAGAGTCTCCAAGAAGTACGGCTACCGCCTGCGCATTGTCACGCTGGACGGTCAGATCGTCAATGCCGGAGGCTCCATGACCGGCGGATCCATGAAGAAGAAGGAAAATACCTACTTCGGAAGAAAAGAAGAAATCAAGGAACTTTACGCAGAAGAAAAGAAGCGCGAAAAGGACCTTGCTGATTTAAGGAAAAGGAAACAGGAAAAGGAAACGGCAAGGGACAGCCTTTCTGAAAAGGTGGCAGGAGAACGCGAATCCTGGCATCAGATGGATCTGGCGCTTGCTTCCTTCAAAGGGCAGAAGGATGGCCTTGAAAAGACCAAGACGGATCAGGAAACCCGCCTGAAAGAAGGAAAAGATGCCCTTGCTTCCATCAGCGAGTCTCTGGAAAAATCCGTTCAGCAGATGACGGAAGGCTGGGAGCTTCTCAAAACGTATGAGGATATTCCTGAACCAGGAAAAGATGAGAAGAGCCTTGCTATCCGCAAACAGATCGATGATAAGGCAGGCGAACTCATTGCCATCCGAGAAGGACTGACGAAGGCAGAAAGCCGTGCATCCTTTGCAAAGCGCATGATGAACGACGCCAAAAAGGCGCAGGAAGACCAGAAGAAAGACAGGGAAGACCTCGAAAATAAAAAGAAAGCCAATGAAGAAGCAAAGAAAAATCTTGCTGAAACACTGGAAAAACTGAATCAGGATTTCGAAGAGGCAAACGGAAAATGGGAGTCCATCCGCACGAAGCAGGAATCTCTGCAGGGCGAGACTGACAGGTATGCAGCGCTTGAACGCGACAGCCAGGCAGCCTGGAGAAAGGCGCAGGAGAAGTCCTCATCTGTTGAAAAGGATCTGGCGGATAAGAAAGCGCGTTTGGAACGGTTCAAGGAAGAAGAGGCTGAAGAGCTGCAAAAAATCAGTGAAGAGGGGATGACCCGTGAAGAAGTGGAAACGCTGAAGCTTCCGGGAACCCTGAATGAAATGAAGAACCGTGACAAGGTGCTCGCGGGAAAGATTGCCGATCTTGGCACGGTCAATCCGGCCGGCGAGGAAGAGTATGAAGAGCATCTGAAAAAGAGAAACTTCTACGAAGAACAGATCAACGACATGAGGGGCGCTGAAGAAGAGCTCCGGACGGTCATCAAGGATATCGATGAGAAGATGGCATCGCAGTTTGACGAAGCCTTCACCAAAGTCAATCAGGAATTCGGGCGCATCATGCAGATCATGTTCCAGGGCGGCAGCGCGAAGCTTGAACTGACCGATCCAGAGCATCCTCTGGAATGCGGCGTGGAAATGTACCTGCAGCTTCCCGGCAAAAAGCGCCAGCCGCTGACGCTGATGTCCGGCGGCGAAAGAGCGCTGACGGTCATTGCGCTCCTGATTTCCTTCATGGCATACAGGCCTGCTCCCTTCTGCTTTGTCGATGAAATCGATGCGGCGCTCGATGATTCCAACGTGGACCGGTACAGCCGCATGATTGCCGAATACAAGAAAAAGACACAGTTCATCGTCATTTCCCACAGGAAGAGAACGATGGAATTTGCTGATACACTGCAGGGCGTCACCATGGGAGAAAAAGGCGTCTCTTCGCTTGTGACGGTCAAAATGAAAGATTACGTGGAATGATGAAATGTTCGGGCGTAATTTTCACGTAAATGATACAATAGCCATATAAGGGTAAGGACTAAAGGAGGGTACAATGGGATTTTTTGATAAAATTCGCAAAGGGCTGACAAAGACAAAAGAGTCTTTGATCAAGAATATAGAGAGCGTTGTCATCGGCTATGCAACGATTGACGAGGACTTCCTGGAAGACCTGGAAATGGTACTTCTTTCCGGGGATATCGGTGTCCGCACGACGGATTTCCTGATGAGGCAGATCCGCCGCGGTGTTACCGAAGGCACGATCCACAATACGAACGAAGTCATGCCTTTCATGGAAAAGACAGTGGAAGAACTTCTGAAGGATGACGAGAAGGATCTGAAGGAAGTGCATCATCCAGAGGTCATTCTGGTCGTAGGCGTCAACGGTGTGGGCAAGACGACGACAATCGGCAAGATGTCGGCCCGCTATCACAAGGAAGGAAAGAAAGTCCTTCTGGCGGCTGCCGATACATTCCGTGCAGCGGCATCCGAACAGCTGACAATCTGGGCAGAACGCACCGGCGCTGACATTGTCAAGCATGCGGAAGGCGCAGATCCTGCGGCCGTTGCTTTTGATGCTGTCTCTGCCGCTAAGGCAAGAGGCGCAGATGTAGTCCTGATAGATACGGCCGGCCGTCTTCAGACAAAGGTCAACCTGATGGAAGAACTGGCAAAGATCAGCCGTGTCGTCAAGAAGGTCATTCCGGATGCTCCGCATCAGACGCTTCTTGTCCTTGATGCAACGACAGGGCAGAATGCTGTCAGCCAGGCAAAAAATTTTGGTGAAATCGTTCCGCTGACAGGCGTCGTCCTGACAAAGCTTGACGGAACAGCCAAGGGCGGCGTCGTCCTTTCCATATGAAGAGCTCCATGTCCCGGTCAAATGGATCGGCCTGGGAGAAAGAGAAGACGATCTTGAACGCTTCAATGCGAAGGACTTTGCAAAGGCCCTTTTTGAAACAACCGATCATGCTTCCGGAGAAAGCACAAAGGTATAACCGGGCAGATCCGGCCTGCACTTGATTTCCAAAGAGTTTTCATACTTTTATTGATCTGAAAAAGAGGCGCATTTTTATGGTAAGTCTGGCAGCACCCCATGCGAAGGGGAAGAAATCCAATGATGTGATTTTCGGCGCATCCGCTGCAGCGAAAGCGGATATTCAGAAAATCGGGGCTGAGCATGTCGTCAATGCGACGATCGGCACGATTCTGGATGACGATGAAAAAATCGTCTGCCTGCCTGTTGTGGAAAGAGTTTTCAAATCCCTGCCGATGGCAGATATTATTTCCTATGCACCGATCGCAGGCACTCCCAAGTACCTGGAAGATGCACAGGCCGTCTGCTTTGGCAGCCATCGTCCGGATGCCTATACGGCAGCCATTTCGACAACTGGCGGAACCGGCGGCATCCATCATGCTGTCCATAACTACACATCCCCCGGCGATGAAGTCCTGACGTCCGACTGGTACTGGGGCGCATACAAGACAATCTGCGAAGACAATAACAGGAAGCTGCGCACTTACAAGCTTTTTGACGAGGATCCCCAGTTCAACAGGGCTTCCTTTGAAGGAAATATCCTGCACATGGCTGAAAATCAGGAAAATGTCATGGCCATCATCAATTCGCCGGCACACAATCCGACCGGCCATGCGCTGACGAGTGAAGACTGGGATTTCGTCATTTCCCTCTTTACTGAGCTTGCTGAAAAAGGAAAGCACATGATTCTTTTTGCAGACGTGGCTTACCTGGATTATGCAGGACCGGATGCCAGAGATTTCTTCTCCAAGTTCAGCAAACTGCATGAGAATATCCTTGTCCTTGTGGAATACAGCATGTCCAAGGGCTTCACGATGTACGGTCTCAGAAGCGGCGCACTGATTGCGATTTCCTCCAGTCAGGATGTCATCACCGAATTCAGTGATATTAATTCCTTCACAAGCCGCGCAACATGGTCCAATACAGTACGGGGTGCACAGGAAACGCTCTGCCGTATCTGGGAAGATGAGAAGCTCCGAAATGAATGGGAAACGGAAAAGGAAGAATATTATAAGCTGATTCAGGAAAGAGCGGCTATTTTCGTCGAAGAGGCGAAAGAAGTTGGGCTTCCGATTCTTCCTTACAAATCCGGGTTCTTCATTTCCGTCCCTGCAAAGGACTCCAAAGCTGCCTGCAAGGCGCTCTATGACGACCACTTTTACCTTGTTCCGCTCGCTGCCGGCGTAAGAATCGCCGTCTGTGCAGTCAGCAAGAAGAAAATGCATGGCATTGCAGCAAAGCTCAAAGCAGCCATGGAAAGAACAGGACAGTTATAAAAAATCACATGGGAGCTGTGACAAGATGCATGCATTTTGTCACAGCCTCTTTTTTATGGAGGGCACATGTATATAGAAGGCGTGGGAGAAGTGGAAGTCATCAGAAAGCGCATCAGCCGCATGTATATCCATGTCGGACGCGGTAGGCATGTTTTCGTGACGGCTCCCCGCACCTGCAGTGAAGATCTGATCCGCCGTTTCCTGACGGAGAAAAAAGACTGGATCCTGGCGACTCTTGAGAAGACGCCGGAAGCAGTGGAATATGAATATACCGATGGGGAAGAGCATATTCTTCTGGGAAAGAAAGTGACGCTCCATGTGGCAGGCGGCGCATCGAATGCCTGCACCCTTAACGGGCGGGATGTCATGATAACTGTCCGTTCTTCAAGAACGAGCGTCAGAAAAATTTATGAGGAATGGTCGCGCGATATGCTGAGGCGGATCGTCGTGATGTATATCAAAAAATGGGCTGAAACGATGGGTGTATTTCCAGGCGATATAACAATCCGGAAAATGAAGGGAAGATGGGGGAGCTGCAATGTGAAGACAGGCGAATTATGCTTCGCTCTCGATCTGATCACAAAAGATGGCGCCTGCATCGAGGGTGTCGTCGTCCATGAACTCAATCATCTTCTCGAAAAGGGACATACGCGGAGGTTTCATGACCTGATGGCGCATTGGGTACCTGATTACAAGGAACGCCAGAAAATATTATCTCGGAGTCCGAGGGAATTCATTTAAAGTGGTGAAATTGCCAGGAATCTGCCGCGCGGTCATTATAAAATGCGTGGCTTATTGAATTTTTTTGCAATTTTCTCAAAAATATCGAATATAGTCTTTCTGTCTGTTGCCAACTTATGGTATAATCTAATAAAATAATTCTATACCAAAATCTTTTTATGGTAGTGGTAAAGGTTTCGTGAGGTAATCGAATGAATAACACGGATTGGAAAATCCTCATCTATTTGCGCGAAGAGCGGAGTATCAATAAGGTAGCAAAGCGGCTGTTCATGACACAGCCTTCTTTGACGTACAGGCTGAGCCAGATGGAAAAGGAAATAGGATGTCCACTTTTCATCCGTACCAATAAAGGTGTGCATTTCACAGATGCGGGCAACAGGCTCTTCTCCTTCGCGGAAAAAGAGCTGCAGCAGTATCAGGATATGAAGAACTATGTCACGCATGAACCGAATTCCATTTCCGGCGTTCTCCGCATTGGCGCGAGCCAGTCTTTTGCGCAGTCCCATATGCCGGCTATCCTGAAGGGATTTGTAGACGAATACAGTGATATTGAAATTTCCCTGACGACGGATACGAGCGACCGCCTGGTCAAGCTGGTGAAGAAGGAAGACATCCATCTTGCCATCGTAAGAGGCAATCAGGAATGGCCGGATTCCGACATCCTGCTTGAAGATGCGCCTCTCTACCTGATTTCTGCCAAGGAAATCGATTACAATACACTTCCGGGACAGCCATCCATCCGTTACAGGAGTGATCCGTCCCTTGATGAACTCCGTACCCGCTGGTGGAGACATAACTTCTCCGATTCCCCGCATTTCATGCTGACAGTGTCTGACTGCCTGACCTGCGTGGAAATCGTCAACCAGGGTCTTGGTCATTCCTTGATTCCGGCCGATCTTCTTCCGAAATGCGCTCCGAGTGTCAATCGTGAGATGATTTACGACAGACAGAAGAAACCGATCTTAAGACCGAGTCACCTCATCTACAAAGAACCGATGCTTCAGTCGACGCCTGTCAGGATTTTCGTCGACTACATCCGCAAGTACTTCGGTGTGTAAATGATAAGAATAAAAGCAGACTGCCTATGCAAAGCGGTCTGCTTTTTTGATGTCCGGAGGGGGACGGGCCCATGACGTCCCTTTCCTGAACGTGCTACAATACAGAAAAGGACATGAATCGAAGGGAGGATTTCCTATGAAAAAAATCTTTGGATGGTTTCTTGCTCTTCTCCTCATTTTGGGTGCAGGCACGGTGTCCATGGCAGCTGATGAGCAGGTCATGAACCGCAAGCTGGGCTATTTTGACAATACGAGGACAGTGCTTTTCCTGCCGGCTCTCTTTGGTGACGGCGACTATGCGGCCTCGTATGTGAACCGCGAGATGAATACGATATTCCGCTATCCTTACTACAGGAAACTGGATACGGAGGGATATACTGGCAAAGCGTATTCGCCTTCAGAGCTTCCTGCTCTTGCTGAACAGACAGGAGCAGATATCGTCGTCATGCCGGTCATCTCCCGCTGGCAGCAGATCATCATGCACCCCATGCTTTTCTCGGATGGAGATGCATTCATTGAGACAGCAGCCAGGATCGATATCTACTCCTATAAGAAAGCAGACGGCATTGTCAGGGATGATAAGGCTTCCTACTGGAAGACAGAAGATGAAAGCTTTGTCAGAAATGTTTATATCCTCGATGAAATGATGAGGGATATTTACAAAACATTCCCGTACCGCCGCGTTCCGACCGATATTCCTTCCAACTTATCCGGTGATACAGCACCGGACCGCACTCCGCAGGCATCAATGAATCATTGATAAAAGTGCAAAAAGGGGATGTGACAAAATCCACCAAAACACTGTTTTTCTTTTCTCGAACGAAGCTCGGTTTAAGGGTGTTTGAGCTTGCTCCGTAGGGGGAGCTGGTGCGGATTTGTTAATACAGACAAATAAATATCATAAAAAATCTAACCGTACCTTAATCTTAATCATGCAGCCATTGGAGCTGCGTTGAATACTTCCATTGG
>OEIM01000869.1_pt1 | contig 10905 bp, 8 predicted proteins | sample 1538341 | NCBI WGS metagenome assembly OEIM01 (sample SAMN02324081, study PRJEB22366) | human gut metagenome | biome: human | place: Canada: Ontario | collected 2010-10 | reverse complement strand
CAACTGTTGAAAAGCTCCTTAACGAGCACGGCGTAAAATATATGCTGCTCAAAGGCTCGGTTATTCGCAACTTGTATCCAAAACAGCTTATGCGTCAGATGAGCGATGTCGATATTCTTTACGATGTCGCCAAACGCGGCGATGTCTTTGAAATTATGGACTCGCTCGACTATCCAAAGCCGTTTGAAAGCGGAAATTCCGACGATTTCCATAAAAAGCCGTATTACACATTCGAGTTTCACAACCGACTTTTTAAGGATTCATACGGATTTTGTCCCGATTTCGGTTTTGTTTGGGACAGGGCAACGGTATCCGACGATAAGCCCTGTTGCTTAAAAATGTCCAACAGTGATTTGTATTTGCACAACATTGCGCATATGTATAAGCATTATATGATAGGCGGCTTTGGCGTCAGATTTTTGATTGATACCTATTTGATTTTGAAAAAATGTTCTCTTGATTTCGATTTCATCAATCAAAAAATCGAAGAAATGAAACTCACCGATTTTGAAAGCACAATCAGGCATCTTTCGCTTGATTTGTTTGATTCCGAGCTTAACGAAAATCAAGAGGAGCTTATTTGCAAAATTTTGTCCGACGGCGTTTTCGGCAGTCTCGACAGCGACAATTCAACGCGAAATATCGAGGAGATTTATCACCGCTTTACTCAGGACAACGGCAGGGGAAATCTCTTTAAATATATTTTAAAGCGTATTTTTATTTCACCGTCACGTCTTAAAGCGATTTATCCCGAACTTAATTCAAAAAAATATCTGTTTTTGTATTACTATATAAAACGATTTTTCGACAAGGGCATCCACGGCGCAAAAAAAATCGCCGACGAGGCAAAACAGATTAAGCAAATTAAAAATAAAGATATTGAGGAAAAATAATTTTGTCAGTTAATAAGGACCACATCAGAAACTTTTCTATAATTATCGACCACGGCAAATCAACGCTTGCCGACAGACTTTTGGAGCTTACAAGCTCGGTTGCAAAGCGTGATATGCAGGCTCAAATCCTTGATGATATGGAGCTTGAGCGTGAGCGCGGCATCACCATCAAGGCGCACGCCGTTAAGCTTGACTACAAGGCAAAAAACGGCGAAATGTATGAGTTCAATCTCATTGACACCCCGGGCCATGTCGATTTTAACTACGAGGTTTCGCGTTCTCTCGCCGCTTGCGAGGGTGCGATACTCATTGTTGACGCATCGCAGGGCGTTGAGGCTCAAACGCTTGCAAACACATATCTTGCGCTTGATCACGATCTTGACATTCTCCCCGTTATTAATAAAATCGACCTTCCTGCTGCCGACCCGGACAGAGTAGCCGAGGAGGTTGAGGAGATTGTCGGTATTCCTTGTATGGACGCTCCGCGAATCAGTGCCAAAACCGGCGAAAATGTCGAAGAGGTTTTGGAGTATATCGTAAACGGCGTGTCCGCACCGCAGGGTGATGACAACAAGCCGTTGCAGGCGCTTATTTTCGACTCTGTTTATGATTCTTACCGCGGCGTTATCGTTTATGTCAGAATTAAAGAGGGCAAAATCAAAGCCGGCGATACAATGCGTATTATGTCAACCGGCGCTGAGTTCACCGTTGTTGAGGTTGGCTATATGCGCGCAACCTCAATGGAGCCTGCAAAGGAGTTGACAGCAGGCGAGGTTGGATATATTACCGCCTCAATTAAAACAGTAGGTGATGCTCATGTCGGCGATACCGTCACAACTGCCGAAAATCCGGCGACGGAGGCACTTCCCGGCTATCGCAAGGTAAACCCAATGGTTTATTGCGGACTTTATCCGGCAGACGGCGCAGACTATGAGGCACTTCGCGACGCACTCGAAAAGCTCCAACTCAACGATGCCTCGCTTTCATATGAGCCTGAAACTTCGGGCGCACTCGGCTTTGGCTTCAGATGCGGCTTTTTGGGGCTTTTGCACCTCGAAATCATTCAGGAAAGGCTCGACCGTGAGTATAATCTCGACCTTATCGCAACCGTTCCGAGCGTTGTTTATAAAATTCATCTTACCGACGGCACAATGGTTGAGATTGACAATCCTACAAACTATCCGGACCCGGCTTATATTGACTATTGCGAGGAGCCGTTCGCCGATGCTCATATTTATGTTCCGTCCGATTTCGTAGGCACCGTTATGGATATGTGCCAAGATAAACGCGGAATTTTCAAAAATATGAACTATATCACTCCCGACAGAGTCGATATTCATTATGAATTGCCGCTCAACGAAATCATTTATGATTTCTTCGACGCTCTCAAATCGCGCACACGCGGCTATGCCTCATTTGATTACGAGATGAAAGATTACAGAAAGTCTGACCTTGTAAAGGTTGATGTAATGCTCAACGGCGATATTATCGACGCACTTTCGTTTATAATTCATAAGGACAAGGCTTATCAGCGTGCAAGACGAATTGCCGAACAACTTAAAAAATATATACCGCGCCATTTGTTTGAAATTCCGATTCAGGTTGCAATCGGCGGCAAGGTTATTGCGCGCGAAACCGTTAAGGCACTTCGCAAGGATGTCCTCGCAAAATGCTACGGCGGCGATGTCACCCGTAAGAAAAAACTCCTTGAAAAGCAAAAAGAGGGCAAAAAGCGTATGCGCCAGTTCGGCTCAGTTGAGGTGCCGCAGGAGGCATTCCTCGCTGTGCTTAAACTTTCAAGCGACGATGACGATTAAATTTTATAATAAAAGCATTAAAACTGTGGAAAGATTGAAATGTATCAATCTTTTCACGGTTTTTTTGTTTGTAAAATGTCGGTTAAAATGCAGTAAATCAATATTAACCTCGTTTTTTCCGATGTTTTACCCGATTTTGCTTTTGATTTAATAATACACTGCTATTATTTAGCTGTACTCAAAAGGAGTACACACAGACTTTTTAATACGAAAGGAAAAGAAAAATGAAAAAGAAAGCAATAGTATCAGTAATTTCAGTCATCTGTGTAATCGCAGTCGCAGTGGGAATTTTCGCAGGCTGCTCATCGAAAAAGTCAGATTCAAACACAAGCAATTCCGCTCAAAAGGGAGCGATTACAGTCATTTCGCGTGAGGAAGGCTCCGGCACAAGAGATGCCTTCACCGAGCTTATGGGCATTATGGATGACAGCGGCAACGACGCAACCGCACAAAGTGCGGAAATCACAAATTCAACCTCGGTTATGATGTCAACCGTTCAGGGCAATAAAAACGCAATCGGCTATGTTTCACTCGGCTCACTTTCCGACAGCGTAAAGGCTCTTAAACTTGACGGCGCCGAGGCATCGGTCGAAACAATCAAAAACGGCAGCTACAAGCTCCAAAGACCGTTTAACATCGCTTATATCGACGGCTCACTCCCAAAAGAGGCTCAGGATTTTATTAAGTTCATAACAAGCAAAGAGGGCGAGGCAATCATCACTAAAGAGGGTTATATCGGCATTGACGCAACAGAGTCATACACAGCCTCAAAAATGAGCGGTACGGTTACTCTTGCAGGCTCAACATCGGTTGCACCGGTTATGAATGTTCTTGCAGACGAGTATAAAAAACTCAATCCCGGTATGAAAATCGAAATCCAGGAAAGCGGCTCTTCGGCAGGTATCGAATCGGCAATGCAGGGCGCAGTAAACATCGCAATGTCATCAAGAGAACTAAAGAATAACGAAGCCGCAAAACTAAAATCACAAAAAATCGCTCTCGACGGTATCGCGGTTATCGTGAACAAGGAAAATAAACTTGATAATATTACAAGTGCGCAGGTTAAGGATATTTTCCTCGGCAACACAACAACTTGGGATGCAATCAAATAATGAAAAAATTTAAAGAAAATGCAATGCGCGCAGTGTTTCTGCTGTGCGCATGTATATCCGTTCTTGCGGTTATAATGATTTGTCGTTTCATATTTGTAAACGGTGTACCGGCGATTAAGGAAATTGGCTTTAAAAACTTTATATTCGGCACGGTGTGGAAACCGAAACAGGAACTTTTCGGCATATTCCCGATGATTGTCGCAAGCATTTATGTCACCGCAGGTGCAATTGTTGTCGGCGTTCCAATCGGAGTTTTAACGGCGGTGTTTATGGCGTGCTACTGTCCGAAAAGGCTTTATCGCATCATCAAACCGATGATTAATTTGCTCGCCTCTGTTCCGTCAATAGTTTACGGTTTCTTTTGCCTTGTTGTGATTGTTCCGCTTGTGCAAAGGCTCACAAACTATTATTCAAGCGGCAAGGGAATATTAACTGCGTCGATTTTGCTCGGCATTATGATTTTGCCTACTATTATCAATACTTCCGAGGCGGCGCTCCGTGCAGTGCCCTCAAGCTATTTTGAAGGCTCGCTTGCGCTCGGCGCAACAAAGGAACACTGCATTTTTAAAACTGTTATTCCTGCCGCAAAATCGGGTATAATGAGCGGCATTATTCTTGGCGTAGGCAGAGCAATCGGCGAAACGATGGCTGTTGTTATGATTGCGGGAAATCAGGCGGTTTTGCCCGATTCAATCACATCGGGCGTCAGAACGCTCACGGGTAATATCGTGCTTGAAATGGGTTATGCCGCAGGGCTTCACCGCGAGGCGCTTATTGCAACGGCGGTTGTGCTTTTTGTGTTTATCCTCATTATCAATGTTTGCTTTTCGCTTGTTTCAAGAAAAGGGGAGGATTGATAGCTTATGAATAAATTTAAAGAATATTTGCGCCGCCCGAAATCGCTTATTGTCTATATCTTAATAATGTTGAGCGCCGCTCTCACCGTCGCCGTGATATTGTTTATCATCGGCTACATTCTTATAAAGGGCGTTCCGAATATCACGCCCGAGCTGTTTTCGCTCAAATACAATTCAAAAAATCTTTCAATGCTGCCGTCGATAATCAATACGCTTTATCTAACATTTTTGACTCTTCTCATTGCCGTTCCCGTCGGCGTGTTTTCGGCAATATATCTTGTTGAGTACGCCAAAAAAGGCTCAAAATTCGTCAAGCTGATTCGCGTTACAAACGAAACGCTTTCGGGCATTCCGTCAATAGTTTATGGCTTGTTCGGCTTTCTTGCGTTTGTTATTGCGCGCTCTTGGGGATATTCAATGATAGCCGGTGTTATAACGCTTGCAATAATGGTTTTGCCTGTTATCATCAGAACAACCGAAGAGTCACTAATGGCTGTCGATAATTCATACAGAGAAGGCTCGTTCGGACTCGGCGCAGGCAAGCTTCGCACTATATTCAAGATTGTTTTGCCGTCGGCAGTACCGGGCATACTTTCAGGCATAATTCTTGCAATAGGCAGAATTGTCGGCGAAACGGCGGCACTCATTTACACGGCAGGTACAGTACCCGACGCCGCAACAAAACTCACCTCGTCATCGCGTACGCTTTCGGTGCATCTTTATTGCCTCCTAAACGAGGGTCTGCATACCGACCAAGCATATGCAACCGCTGTGGCTTTGCTTGTCGTTGTGCTCATAATTAATGCGCTTTCAAGCGCGATAGCAAAGAAAATATCCAAATAAGGTAAATATATGGGAAATTTTGATATTAGAAATTTAGAATTATATTACGGCGATTTTAAGGCTGTTAAGGGTATCAGCCTCACAATCCCCGAAAACAAAATAACAGCCTTCATCGGTCCGTCGGGTTGCGGTAAATCAACCGTTTTGAAAACACTCAACCGTATGAATGATTTGGTCGAGGGCTGTAAAATAAACGGTCAAATTCTTTATGACGGCGTTGATATTTATAAGGATGTCGATACAAACGATTTGCGCAAAAAGGTCGGTATGGTTTTTCAAAAACCGAATCCTTTCCCGATGAGCATTTATGATAATGTTGCATTCGGTCCGCGAACACACGGTGTTCACAGGAAAAAGGAACTTGATGAAATCGTTGAAAAATCACTTAAACAGGCGGCTTTGTGGGATGAGGTTTCGGATAAGCTCAAAAAAAGCGCGCTTGCGCTCTCAGGCGGTCAACAGCAAAGACTTTGTATTGCGCGTGCCCTTGCCGTCAATCCCGAGGTAATACTTATGGATGAGCCGCCCTCGGCTCTCGACCCGATTTCAACCTCAAAAATCGAGGACCTTGTGCTTGAACTTAAAAAGGAATATACAATAATTATAGTTACTCACTCAATGCAGCAGGCTGCAAGAATTTCAGACAAAACGGCGTTTTTTCTCCTCGGAGAGGTGATTGAGTTTGGTGATACCGAAAAAATCTTTACCTCACCGTCGGATAAGCGTACAGAGGATTATATAACAGGTAGGTTCGGATAATGCGAGAAAGATACAATCACAAGCTTGAAAAATTAAATTCACTTATGGCGGAAATGTGCAATTTCTGCCGCTTTGCAATTGAAAATTCGGTCAATGCTCTGTTTGCCGAAAATAATGACGAGAGCAAAAAATATCTGGCGCTTGTTCACAATATAGACCGGGATATTGATAATTCCGAGGGCGAGATAGAAAAGCTTTGCACAAACCTCATTATTTAAGAGCAGCCGGTTGCAAGCGATTTGCGAACAATCACGGTTGCTCTCAAGGCTGTTTCCGACCTTGAAAGAATCGGCGATCAGTGCTCCGATATTGCAGAACTTTCGGGATATATCAGCCGTTGCAGTATCAGTCACAAACTCCATTTAAAACAAATGAGCGAGTGCGTTATTCAAATGCTTGATATGGCTGTTTTATCTTTTGCAAAGTCCGATTTGGAAACGGCAAGGCTTGTCTATGCCAAGGATGACGAGGTAGATGCTCTTTTTGATAAGGTTAAAAAAGAGATTATTTCGATTATATCCAAGGACGATACCGATGCCGAGCTTTTGGTTGATTTGCTCATGGTTTCAAAATACTTTGAGCGCATCGGCGACCATGCCGAAAATATCGCCGAGTGGGTGGAGTATTCTATAACCGGCGATTTTGTCAATGCGATGTGACAAATTTGTGATTGATTTTGCATGCACTCAATGATATAATCACTGTGAATGGAGTGTATATCTATGAGCAAAAAGAAAAAATCTTCAAAAAAATCATCAAAAAAACATTTTTCGGTAATAGTTCCGGTTTTAATTGCCGTTGTCGTAGTTGTCGTTTTCGCCATCACCGGCAATATGAATAATAAAAACAACAACATTCAAACAACAGACTCAAATCAAGCTGCGGTGACACAACCGTCTACAAATAACGAGCCGCAGGAGAATAAGCCCGACGGCAAGGTTACTCTTGTTGCTGTCGGCGATAATCTTATTCACAACACAATGATTGCGGCAGGCAAGCAGTCCGACGGCTCATATAATTATGATAGATTTTATGAAAACACAAAATCATATATCGAGTCTGCCGATATTGCCGTTATCAATCAGGAAACAATGCTCGGCGGTACTGTTTCTGCATACAGCGGCTATCCTATGTTCAATACACCGTGGGAGGTCGGCGAGGCGGCGATAAACGCCGGATTTGATGTTTTTACCTGCGCCACAAATCATTCTATGGATGTCGGCGAAAAGGGCATTGTCAGCGAATGTGAGTTTTTTAAAAAGCACCCTGAGGTTACGCATATCGGCACATATTCAAGTCAGGACGAATACGATACCGTGTCATATGTAACCAAAAACGGCATCACATTTGCCATGCTCAACTACACTTACGGCACAAACGGAATTTCTATCCCAAGCGGTAAATCGTATCTTATCAGCGTGCTGTCGGAGGATAAGGTCAAAAAAGATGTCGCCCAGGCAAAGAAAAATGCCGATGTCATAATTGTGTTGCCTCATTGGGGCACGGAAAACAGTCATCAAACCGATGCAACTCAAAAGAAATATGTTCAGCTTTTCTCCGATCTCGGCGTTGATATAGTTATCGGCACTCACCCTCATGTTTTACAGCCGGTCGAGTGGGTAACAAACGAAAACACGGGCAAAAAAATGCTTGTTTATTATTCAATCGGCAATTTCATCAGCCATCAAGTCAACCTTGATCAGCTTGTGGGCGGTATGGCTGAAATAACAGTGGAGCGCAATAACGCCGTAATCAGTATTACAAACGCAAAACTTGCACCCGTTGTTGATTATTTCCACAATACAGGCTCGGGCTACAACTTTACCGTTTACAAGCTCTGCGACTACACAAAACAAATTGCGTCAACGCATTCAAAATCACTTTCACCCGATAAGGCTAAAAGTATTGCCCAAAGTGCTGTCAGCGACGAATTCCTCGATTTGGAATAATATCGATGTTGAAATTGCACAAAAACGGGTGTGGAAAACTAAACGATGAATTTTATATTCACCAAAATTGAAATATATTGTTGACAACAGCCCTCTGTGCGGATATAATGGCATTGTAGTTAGAACAAAGGCGTTCCGATTTTATTCGGAGCGCCTTGTTTTTTTATCAATCAATAATTTAAGAGAGGAGTATTTGCTAATGAGTAAGTACACAAAGGAAGCTATCCTTAAGGAAGCAAAGGAAAACGGAGTTGAATTTATCCGTCTTCAGTTCACAGATCTTTTCGGTATTATGAAGAATGTTGCTATCACATATTCACAGCTTGAAAAGGCTCTTAACAACGATTGCATGTTCGACGGCTCATCAATCGACGGTTTTGTAAGAATTGATGAATCGGATATGTATCTTCATCCCGATTTTGATACATGGGCAATCTTCCCTTGGAGAAAGCATTTGAACGCACAGACTGCCCGTCTTATCTGTTCCGTTTATAAATCAGATAATGTTACACCGTTTGAGGGCGACCCGAGAAATGTTCTTCAAAAGGTTATCGACGAGGCAGCAGAAATGGGTTATGGCTTCAATGTAGGTCCCGAATGCGAATTCTTCCTCTTTAAACTTAATGAGGACGGCACCCCGACCCTTACAACAGGCGACGAGGCAGGCTATTTCGACCTTAACCCAATCGACCACGGCGAAAACTGCCGTCGCGATATTTGCCTTGCTCTTGAAGAAATGGGCTACACAATTGAGGCTTCTCACCATGAGGTTGCCGAGGGTCAGCACGAAATCGACTTCCAGTTCGGCGATGTTATGACGTCAGCTGACCGTGTAATGACATTTAAGCATGTCGTTAAAACATATGCAACAAAGCACGGACTTCACGCAACATTTATGCCGAAGCCGGTTGAGGGCATCAACGGCTCGGGCATGCACACAAATATGTCGCTTTATGATATTAAAACAGGCAAAAATGTATTTGACGATCCTAACGGTGAGCTTGGTCTTTCAGAAACAGCATACAACTTTATCGCAGGTATCATGGCTCATGTAAAAGGTCTTGCAGTAGTTTCAAACCCGACAGTTAACTCGTATAAAAGACTTGTTCCCGGTTATGAGGCTCCGTCATATCTTGTTTGGTCAACATCAAACAGATCTTGCCTCGTTCGTATCCCTGCATCACGCGGTAAGGGTACAAGAGTTGAACTTCGTTGTCCTGACCCGACCTGCAACCCGTATCTCGAAATGGCTCTTTGCCTTGCAGCAGGTCTTGACGGTATCAAAAAAGGCTTGAAGCCTGCTCCGTCATACGACAAGAATGTATTTAAGCTTTCTGACGAGGATCTTGCAAACGAAGGTATCGAATGTCTTCCCGGCTCACTTGAAGAAGCTATCAATGCTGCTGAGGCTGACCCGTTCATCAAAGAAACGCTTGGCGACCATGTATTCAACAACTACATCAGCGGTAAAAAGGCAGAGTGGGATTCCTACAAGACAGCAGTTTCACAGTGGGAAATCGACAGATATATGATTAATTACTAATCCTTTGGATTAGGCGATTTAACAAGCTATAGGGCTGCCCGCGGGCTTGCGGCTTTATGTCTGCGGCAGTTCGACAGGTTGCTTGCGGCTGCTTTTTGCAGCCGTATTGGTTAAGCGAAGTATATGCTTTGCTTTTCCTGCGGCACCGTCAATACACCCTCTCTTATGGCGAAAGCCATTAATATTATATCGGCGCTTTTGAGTAATCGAAACGCCGATTAATGAAAGCACAACGGCGTGCGAAAAGGTATTATTGCCCTTTCACACGTCGCTTTTATTTTTCTGTCTATAACAAACAATAGGGGAACAGGAGGAGATTATAATGACCCAAAATATTTTAAATGCGGTGACAGAAAATGTTTTCGGCGTTTGGTTTTTAATCGGCGCGGCGCTTGTATTCTTTATGCAATGCGGCTTTGCAATGGTTGAAACAGGCTTTACAAGAGCAAAAAATGCCGGAAATATTATAATGAAAAACCTTATGGACTTTTGTATCGGCGCGGTAGTGTTTGTTGTCCTCGGCTTCGGCTTGATGATGGGCGAGGAGGTGCTCGGCGGATTTTGCGGCTTGCCGACTCTCGGATTGCTCACCGATTATGCAGGCAACAGCGCAAATTGGTCAAGTTTTGTGTTTAACCTTGTGTTCTGTGCAACAGCAGCCACAATCGTTTCAGGAGCTATGGCAGAGCGTACAAAGTTTATTTCGTATTGTATTTATTCCGGCGTTATTTCAGCCGTTATTTATCCTATTGAAGCAGGTTGGGTTTGGAACTCAAACGGCTGGCTTGCAAATCTCGGCTTTCATGATTATGCCGGTTCAACAGTTATTCATATGGTCGGCGGTATTTCGGCTCTTATTGGTGCCGCATTCCTCGGTCCGAGAATCGGCAAATATGCTAAAGACAAAAAGACCGGCAAACTTAAAGCAAAAGCTATCCCCGGTCACTCCCTGACACTCGGCGCACTCGGTGTTTTCATTCTTTGGTTTGGCTGGTACGGTTTCAATGGCGCAGCTGCAAAGGATTCCGACACTCTTGCGTCAATATTCCTCACAACAACGCTTTCGCCGGCTGTTGCAACCTGCGTTGCCATGATTTTCACTTGGATTAAAGACGGTGCTCCCGATGTTTCA
>OEIM01000864.1_pt1 | contig 10934 bp, 7 predicted proteins | sample 1538341 | NCBI WGS metagenome assembly OEIM01 (sample SAMN02324081, study PRJEB22366) | human gut metagenome | biome: human | place: Canada: Ontario | collected 2010-10 | reverse complement strand
CAACCACCACGCGGTCTCCCCGATAAAGCATATTATAGCAGTCCTTCACGGGCAGACAAGCCAAATTCACAGAATCTGCCAGCACTTCCAGATTGGTATTCCAAGTATAATGCCGCTCAAAAAGATAGGCCAGCGAATCACGCGTCTCCTTAGACAGATGTTCATCTTCAAGATTAGGACGGGAATAATGACAGGAAACTAAAGCAATGAAGCATAAAAAATAAAGAATGCAGAATAGGAGGGAACGCAGTGAACGCAAAGGATGTTTGTCCCTGCCCGCTTCCCGGTACCGGTCATTTGCCAGCCTTTCATTATGTGCCCGTTCCTCACTCCTCATTTTCAAGTCTTTATTAGTAATTCCTCATTCTTCGTCCTTCATTAAAGCGGCTCTTCATGAGCAATGACTTTCATCTGGCAATTCTTGCAATCAAAAGACAAGCGGAAACGCTTGCCGTCCGTCCCAACCAAATAATAAGGTTCCCTATAGGGAGAATGTCCTTTCTGATAGGTGGGACACCATCCCATACTGAAACGCAGGCAATGTTTGCAGAACATGAGCACAGCCTCTGGAACCGCTTGTGCCTCATAGGCAGGCGCTATAGACGAGAGTCCATGCTCACGGTAAAAACTCCGGGCAGCACTGTTCATCACATTGCCCAGATAGGTCAGCGAAGTAGCCGGGAAAGCATGGCTGGTCGGTTTCCAAACAGCCAGCTCACGACGATAAGTAACACGCCGAGCCACAATCAGCCTATCTATCACCTGCCGACGCCAGTCTGCCACCACGGAAGCAGGAAGAAACCAGTTTTCAGAGAGATTGAGCCTGATACCCGACGCCTCTTCTGATAAATGCCCGGCTACCTCGAAAGGTGTATTTCCCAACTTAGCCAGTTGGCTGCGCAGGTTATCCGCCTGCGGTGTACGTGCCAACTCCTTCGGATAAGGGAAAGAAAGTGTCACGCGGTTATCATTCTCGTCCGCAGCCGTCAGGCTAAACCCGAAAGAAGTATCTGCCAACTCCCAACAAACACCGATTTTGCGTTCGGAGGATTTACGGGTAAGGATACGTTCAAACTCCTGGTCGAAATTGCGATAAAGCCGTGTACGAGGTTTGATGCGAGGCACTTCCCCTGCCGGATAGAGTTTGTTACCGTCCACCCGGTTGATACGGAAACCCTGCAAACGTCCTTGCTCGTCCAAAAAACAGACGCCGTCTCCGTTGTGGAAAGGCTTCACGCCTGCCACCGTAATATATCCACCGCGCTGTTCCTTCAAAGTGCCCATCTCCTCTCCTAAAGATTTGGGCGTATCGAATGAAGTGATTTCCCCTCCCCTGCCTTGTAGGAAGTAATGCGTGAAACCACGGCTGAAGCTCTTGTCCAACTGTGGCTGGAAATCGAAACGGCAGGTGCCCGAAGAAGCACGGGCATATTCCTTGCGACGGGCAAAAATGGCATCGAGCTTCCTACGGTAAGCCGCCGTCACATTCTTCACATAGGTCACATCCTTCAAGCGGCCTTCTATCTTCAGCGAAGTGGCTCCGGCATCCAGCAGTTCTTCCAACACCTCGCTTTGGTTGAGGTCCTTCAAAGAAAGCAGATGCTTATTACGCACAATGGTCTTGCCATCGGCATCTACCAGACTGAAGGGTAAACGGCAGAATTGCGCACATTCCCCCCGGTTGGCACTCCGTCCGAAACAAGCCTGGCTGACATAGCACTGCCCGCTATAACTGACGCAAAGAGCCCCGTGTACAAAGACTTCGAGCGGCACGTCGGGACACGCCTCATGGATACCGCGTATCTCCTGCAAAGAAAGTTCGCGTGCCAACACCACCTGACGGAAACCGGCATCGGCAAGGAAACGTACTTTCTCCGGCGTACGGTTATCCATCTGCGTACTGCCATGCAACGGAATGGGCGGCAAATTCAACCGCGTAATCCCCATATCCTGTACAATCAGTGCATCCACACCGATGCGGTACAGCTCCCAAATCATCCTCTCCGTCTCTTTCAGCTCTTCTTCTTTCAGAATGGTATTGACCGTCACATAGATACGGGCATTATACAGATGGGCATGCTCCACCAAAGCGGCAATATCCTCCAAAGAGTTGACAGCAGCAGCACGCGCACCGAACTTGGGTGCACCGATGTATACCGCATCTGCCCCATGATTCACTGCTTCTATGCCACACTCCAAATTCTTGGCAGGAGCCAGCAGCTCTATTTTACGTTGTTTTATCATTGTTCAATTACGAGTGACAAGTGACACGCTACTCACTCTATATCATTAATATTATACGGTGTCTCCTGATATACAAAATAATTCAGCCAATTGGAGAACAACAGATTGGCATGGGCACGCCAACGCACCAACACTCCTTTGTCCGGGTCATCGTCCACATAGTAGTTACGGGGTATCTCGATGGGCAGGCCCTTATTCAAGTCACGGCGATACTCTGTGTCCAGCGTCAACGGAGAGTATTCCGAATGGCCGGTCACGAAGAACTCACGCCCTCCACGGGCCACCGCCATATATACACCGGCATCCTCCGACTCGGAAAGCAGCGTCAATTCCGGAACCTTCTGTATATCTTCCCGGCGCACTTCCGTGTGGCGGCTATGCGGCACATAGAACATATCATCAAATCCACGGAAAATGGGATGCAACGGTTGCAAGGTACGATGTTCAAAGATACCGAACATCTTCTTATCCAGTGCATACTTCGGCACTCCATAATGATGATAGAGCCCTGCCTGCGCCGCCCAGCAGATGTAGAGCGTAGAGGTGACATGCGTACGCGCCCAGTCGAAGATTTCAGTAATCTCATCCCAATAAGTCACCTCCTCAAAATCCATCTGCTCTACCGGAGCACCGGTGATAATCATGCCATCGTACTTTTCACCGCGCATCTTGTCGAAATCCGTATAAAATGTTTTCATGTGTTCTATCGGAGTGTTCTTGGAAGTATGGCTTTTTATCTTCATGAACGAGATTTCCACCTGAAGCGGAGTATTGGAAAGCAGACGCACCAAGTCCGTTTCCGTTGTAATCTTTAGCGGCATCAAGTTCAGAATCACGATACGCAGCGGACGGATATCCTGCTGGGTTGCCCGGGAATTATCAATGACAAAAATATTCTCCTCTTTCAGCAACTCGATAGCGGGTAGTTTATCGGGTAAATTTAAAGGCATGAGTTTATATCTATGGTTTAACTTATTACTGTCTACTATTTTAGCGTGTAAAGTTAGGCAAAAAATCAGAGTGTGATAAATAAATTATAAAAGTTTTATCGATTTATCCCTCTTCATTTAACACGTTTAATTACATTTGTACCCGAAACCTATTAAAAGTTATTAAAAAATAAGGTTAAAAAGCACTGCGGCATCAAGCGTGATACTGATAATTAGCATCCAAAAGCGTAAAAGACTTTTCCATACCGGTTATAGCTCTGCTAAATCCATATTTTTAAGACAAGGTTCATTGAGTATAATTGGGAAAGCGGAAAAACCGTTGCCCCACAATAATAATATAATGAAAAAACTTATTCTTGCAAGAGGAGTCTTAGCTGCCTCTTTATTCTGCTGCGTGTCCTTAGGGAATACAGCTTGTGTGAACCGGATTGACGAAGAATCAGAAGCGGAAATCGAGGAAGGGACGACACCTATCACGTTCTCTATCAAAATGGAAAAGGCCAGTACCAAGGTCACAAACACCGCCTTTGAAAAAGGAGACAGAATGGGCTTGTTTGCAACCACTTCCTCCGGCTCCATCAAGGGAAAACGGTATATTGACAATCTGGCCCTGGAATATACGGAAGGCTCCACACTGGTTCCCAAAAAGACAGTATTCTATCCGGAAGGAGATGTGTCACTGGACTTTATCAGTTACCACCCTTACCAAACCGAAGGGGTAGCTGCCGGTACACCCGTTCTTCCCGTATCTGTGCAGATAGACCAGAGCAATGAGAAAAACCGCGCACAAAGTGACTTCTTGGTAGCTAAAGCGCAAGGAATCACCAGTAAAACCAAATCTGTAACCCTGGAGTTCCAACACAAGCTGTCCAAACTGGCAATCTCTCTGACACCCGACACAAGCAACTCTGCCAATGATTTGCTGAAAGCCAATCCGCGTATCATCGCAACCGGGCTCAAGACCTCGGCCGATTATAATCTGGAAGACGGGACTTTCAGTAATCTTACGGGGACACAAGACATCATAGCCTCCGGTGAATGGAGTGTCAAAGACAACAAACTTACCGGCAAGGAATTCATTATCATACCCCAAACGATAAATGATGGCAAGCAATCCTTCATTATGGAGTGGAGCGGACGTATATACAGTTGTGCAATACCCGAAGTGGAAATGAGTAGCAGCACGCAATGTATCATTAACATATCAGCCATGCAGAGCAACAGCAACGTACTGAGCAGTTTTGCCGGAAAAATCAAGGAATGGAGCAGCCTCCCTCCCATCGACACCGATAATATGGAAGATTACACTGCCATACATATCTCCGCTCTCTCCTTTTCTCTTTCAAATGTGTACAGAATTTATCACGAAGGGATACCCATTGCAGAAGTCTGCAAGGAATATCTCAAATCAGCGTCATTGACTTCCAGAGCCGTTATAGCCTATCCCATAGGCGAAAATGAAAAGACCGACCTGAGCAATGGAGTCATCCTACAGCTTGCAGACCGTAAAGACACCATCTGCGGAGGAAGAATAAGCTGGAATACAGACGACTATGGATTTACCTACACTAAAGGGGAATATACCGGCATAGACAAGCTCTATATAGACAACAGCCATAAACTACTTCTGGAAAAGCCGGAAAACGCCATCAAGGTGAATGTGGCATGCTACACCCTTCGAGACATCAGAAAAGGAGTGTCTACCGAATACCCCATTGTCAAGATTGGAGCCCAATACTGGATGGGTAAAGAGCTCCATGCCACCACCTACCGTGACGGAGCTCCCTTGAAAAAACAGAGTGACTTGGGAACAGACAAAGCCGGATATTACAAGCCGGACAAATATGACATTTATTTTTACAATGGAGAATCCATACTGGCAGGAGAGCTGGCTCCCGAGGGCTGGAAAATTCCATCGGATGCAGACTGGGAACAGCTGAAAAACTACACCGGCAACGATGCCTCCATACTAAAAGCAGGAGAATGGCAGGCAATGGTATCCGGTGAAGTTGCCCCCGTCAACAACCATACCCGGTTCAATGCTTTCCCGGTAGGAATGTGGTACAACAAAGGACACAACAGCCCCAATAAAATGACCGCCTTTTGGAGTTGGGATCATACAAAGCATACCCTTTCGGAAAGCACCATTTATTTTCTCGGCGAAAGCGACGAGTTTGTATCAAGCACTGCCCATGTCACCGGTAAGCCCTACTATAAAGCTCTTTCCATCCGCTGTATAAAAGAATAGCCGGCAATTTCGACATTTCTCATTTCTTTTTTGTATTTTTGTTCCCAATGTGCAAGATTTTTGCCAATCGGACAAAGATAACGAAAGAGAAATGAGAGTAATCGACCTGATAAACAGTAACGAAAAAACAGCTTTTTCCTTTGAAATATTGCCACCACTGAAAGGTACGGGCATCGAAAAGCTGTATCAAACCATAGATACGTTACGGGAATTCGACCCCAAATACATCAACATCACCACGCACCGCAGCGAGTACGTGTACAAAGACCTCGGCAACGGATTGTTCCAGCGAAACCGCCTGCGCCGCCGCCCCGGCACCGTAGCCGTAGCTGCTGCCATCCAGAACAAGTACAACATCACCATGGTGCCGCACATCCTTTGCAGCGGCTTCACCCGCGAGGAGACGGAGTACGTGCTGCTCGACCTGCAATTCCTCGGCATCACCGACCTGCTGGTGCTTCGTGGCGACAAGGCAAAGCACGAATCCTCTTTTATCCCCGTGGGCAACGGTTACCACCACGCCGTCGAACTACAAGAGCAAATCAACAACTTCAATAAAGGTATTTTTGTGGACGGCTCCGAGATGAAAGTTACCAATACCCCGTTTTCATACGGTGTGGCGTGCTATCCGGAAAAGCATGAAGAAGCCCCCAACATGGATACAGACATCTACTGGCTGAAGAAGAAAATGGAAATGGGTGCAGAGTATGCCGTGACCCAGCTCTTCTACGACAACCGGAAATATTTCGACTTCGTGGAACGTGCCCGTCAAGCCGGTGTCACCATCCCGATTATCCCGGGCATCAAGCCCTTCAAGAAGTTGTCACAACTCAGCATGATACCCAAGACGTTCAAAGTAGATTTGCCCGAGGAACTGACCCAAGAGGTTCTGAAGTGCAACACCGACGCAGAAGCTCAGCAAGTGGGTATCGAATGGTGCGTGCAGCAGTGCAAAGAGCTGATAGCCCATGGCGTCCCAAGCCTCCACTTCTACTCGGTAGGAGCTACAGACAGCATCAAGGAAGTAGCCAAACAAATCTACTAAACAATGGACAATCAACAGTTGACAATTGACAACAGGCAGTGTCACAAGTAATAACTTATAACTAATTACCCCGTGTTCAGTTTCAAGGACATAATAGGCCAAGAGCCAGCCAAGCAAAGGCTGATACAAGAAGTGCAGGAAGGACGTATCCCCCACGCACAACTCTTCTGTGGCCCTGCCGGAGTAGGAAAACTCCCATTGGCACTTGCCTATGCCCGCTACATCTGCTGTCCCAACCGGACGGAAACCGATGCCTGCGGTACTTGTCCCTCCTGCGTGAAATGGAACAAGCTGGTGCACCCGGACGTACACTTCGTATACCCTATCGTCAAGAGTGCCAAAGGGAAAAAGGAAGTCTGCGACGACTATATCACCAACTGGCGGCACCTGCTGCTGAACAGCCCCTACTTCGGACTGAATCATTGGCTGAACGAGATGGATGCCGAAAACGGGCAAGCCATCATTTATGCCAAAGAAAGCGACGAGATAACCCGCAAGCTCAGTCTGAAATCCAGCGAAGGAGGTTACAAAGTCACCATCGTATGGCTGCCCGAAAAAATGCACGAAGTCTGCGCCAACAAGCTGCTGAAGCTGCTGGAAGAGCCGCCCGAGAAAACGATATTCCTCCTCATTTCCGAAGCTCCGGAAATGATACTGCCCACCATCCTCAGCCGCACGCAACGCTTCAACATCCCCAAGATTGAAGAAGTTGACATAGCAGGAGCCTTACAGCAGAAGTACGGAGTGCAGCCCCGCGACAGCGAGACCATAGCCCACCTGGCAAACGGAGACTTTATCAAAGCATTGGAGACCATCCATATGAACGAGGAGAACGAACTGTTCTTCAATCTCTTTGTCAGCCTGATGCGACTCTCCTACCAGCGCAAGATACGGGAAATGAAACAATGGAGCGAGCAGCTTGCCGCCATGGGACGCGAACGGCAGAAGAACTTCCTGGACTACTGCCAGCGCATGACCCGCGAGAACTTCATCTACAACCTGCACCGCAAGGAGATGAACTACATGACGCTGCCCGAACAGAACTTCGCCACCCGTTTCGCCCCCTTTGTCAACGAACGGAACGTCATGGGTATCATGGACGAACTAAGTGAAGCGCAACGCCACATCGAGCAGAACGTAAACGCCCGCATGGTGTTTTTCGACTTCTCTCTCAAAATGATTGTTTTATTGAAACAATGAAAAGTGGCAAAATAATGAAATGCAAAGTATCAAATCGTAAATAGTAAATAGTAAATAAATAGATGATGGAATTTAAACTACATAACGGAAGCGGAGGTCTCTGCTGCAAGAGTTGCGGCAGGCAGGACAAGCAACTGAACACCTACGACTGGCTGGCAGACATTCCGGGCAATGCCGATGAGAGCGAGCTGGTAGAGGTTCAGTTCAAGAATACCCGCAAGGGATATTTCCGCAACAGCAACAAGATACCTCTGGAGAAAGGCGACATCGTAGCCGTAGAAGCCACCCCCGGACATGACATCGGCGTGGTGACCCTGACCGGACGTCTCGTGCCGCTGCAAATGAAGAAAGCCAATATCAAGTCTGAGGCAGACATCAAACGCATCTACCGCAAGGCGAAGCCCGTAGATATGGAGAAGTACAACGAGGCAAAAGCCCGCGAGCACGCCACCATGATACGCTCGCGCCAGATTGCCCTGGACCTCAACCTCAACATGAAGATTGGTGACGTGGAATACCAGGGAGACGGCAACAAAGCCATCTTCTACTACATCGCCGACGAGCGTGTGGACTTCCGCCAGCTCATCAAGGTCCTTGCCGACGCCTTCCGCGTGCGCATCGAGATGAAACAGATTGGCGCCCGCCAGGAAGCCGGACGCATTGGTGGCATCGGTCCCTGCGGACGCGAACTCTGCTGCGCCACCTGGATGACCTCCTTCGTGTCGGTATCTACCAGCGCTGCACGCTTCCAGGACATATCACTGAATCCGCAGAAACTTGCCGGACAATGCGCCAAGCTGAAGTGCTGCCTCAACTACGAAGTGGACTGCTACGTGGAAGCACAGAAACGCCTGCCCTCACGCGAGATTACCCTGGAAACCAAAGACGGCGAGTTCTTCTTCTTCAAAGCCGACATTCTGAGCAACCAGATAACCTACTCAAGTGACAAGAACATCCCTGCCAACCTGGTGACCATCAGCGGCAGACGCGCCTTCGAGATTATCGGTTTGAACAAACGTGGCATCAAGCCCGACAGCTTGATAGAAGAAGCCCATCGCTCCGAACCCAAAAAGCCGGTGGACTTGCTGGAACAAGAGAGCCTCACCCGCTTTGACCGCAGCCGGAAAGGCAAGAGTGGCGGTGACGGCAACGGTGGCGAGAACAGCAACAACAGCCGTAACAAGAGAAAGAAAAAGAGTGGAAACGGTCGTCCGCAAGGAGGTGAGCAGCAGGGTGCTCCGCAATCCAACAACCAGAGAGAACAATCCAGGCAAGACCGGCAACCGAGACAGAAACAAGACCGGCGTGAACAGCAACAAGGCGAACGTCAACAACGGAACAATAACAACCGTCGTCCGCCCCGTAACAATAAGCCCAAACCTCAAGGTGAAAGACCTGCCCAAAATGACAAACCGGCTCAAGAATAGGAATCTCTGCCTGAAAGGTATCATACTACTGTTTGTCGCAAGCCTGCTGAGCGCTTGCGACAAACAGACCGTATACCATTCCTTCCAATCCCTCCCCACCGAAGGCTGGCCGCGCGAAGACACGCTCTCTTTCGACGTGAAGGTCACCGACTCACTGACCTACTACAAACTGTCTCTGGAAGTTCGTAACCGAAGCAACTACCCCTATCAGAATCTACCTCTATCCATCTGCTACACCACCGCAGATTCCATCCCTTCCCCCGCAGACACCATACAGCTAATCCTGGCGGACAAAGAAGGGATCTGGAAAGGTGACGGCTGGGGAGGTCTCTATCAGACTACCGTCTCCGCAGGAAGCGTTCAAATCGGCAAACCCGGCACCTACCTCTTTAAAGTGGCCTATACGCTACCGGACGAAAGGCTGCAAGGAATCAATGACATCGGCATCAAACTGAAGAGATAGGAACTCCCTATTGTTCTTTATCACCTTCTTCTAACAACCATCTCAGTCTCCCACTCACGTCTCCTTGAAGCGGAAACGGGCGGGGTATCATAACTTGCCCTCTTACCTCATAGCGTTACGTCTTTTACGCCAGAATGTATCGGCCGTTACACCAGCATGTAAAGGTCGTTACAATACAGCGTAAAGGACGTTACAATGCGATGTAACAGCCTTTACATTACGATGTCAACAATGTGCAAATGCAATGTAATGATAATCAAGTCCATTCGTATGTCCCACAAGGAAACGGTCATAACTAAATTCGGCGATTACGTCCCGCATCAATCCGCAGAAAGATAAACAGCAGGATTGTGAATCCCCAGAGAGAAGAACCTCCGTAACTGAAGAAAGGCAACGGGATACCGATGACGGGGGTCAGCCCCAGCACCATGCCTATATTGATGAATAGATGGAACAAGAATATACTAAGCACAGAATAACCATACACCCGGCCAAAGGGAGATTGCTGCCGCTCGGCCACGACAATCAGCCGTAAAATAAGAATAAGGAACAGTAACAGTACAGCCGTAGACCCTACGAATCCTTCCTCCTCACCCACGGTGCAAAAAATGAAGTCCGTATCTTGCTCCGGCACATACTTCAGCTTTGTCTGCGTACCATTCAAGAAACCTTTGCCGGTCAGCCCCCCGGAGCCGATGGCTATCTTCGACTGGTTCACGTTATAGCCGGCACCAGCAAGGTCCTCTTCCATACCGAGCACCACCTTGATACGTATCTGTTGATGGGGCTCCAGCACTTTATTGAAGAAGTAGTCGCTGGAGTAGAGGAAACCTATCGAACCCAAAGCAAACAGCCCAATCAGAAAATAAGATAAATGGCGCTCGCTTAAAGAAAGAAAGACAAGATACCCGATAACAAGTGCACAAAGCCCCCACTGCACCCACACCAAGTTGAAGGGTACTACGTATTCCGAAATCAGATAAGCCACGAGCAGCACTCCCAGCGAACCGCCGATAATATTCCGCGTGGGCTCCCAGCGCTTTTTATAGACCCACACCATGCCTCCGGCAAAGAGCAGTACCATCAGCAGCACGGCAAATTCTCCGATAGGCGTCGGCGTATCGGCAATCATCACCGCATCAAAACGGATGCCCACCACAAAGTAGGCCACTGCACATATACCCGAGAACAGTACCACGCCCGGCATTCCCTCCCGATAAAGCATCAGGAAAAATGCAGAGTACACCAATGCCGAACCCGTCTCCCGCTGCAGGATAATCAGCAACATGGGGAAGAGAATCAGGAAAGCCAGCATAAGGGAGCTTTTCCAATTCTTCATCGTAAACGAGTAGGCGCT
>OEIM01000853.1_pt1 | contig 11026 bp, 10 predicted proteins | sample 1538341 | NCBI WGS metagenome assembly OEIM01 (sample SAMN02324081, study PRJEB22366) | human gut metagenome | biome: human | place: Canada: Ontario | collected 2010-10 | reverse complement strand
CCGTCAAAGTTTTTGAGCACTTCGAGTGCCCTCGGTGACGGAGGATAAGGATTTTCGTTTGCGTTGATTTTGACAATATCCTTGTCCTTGCTTTGCTCACCGGGAACATAAGGGTCTATTTTTCTTAAATTATTAAGCCACAATTTTTCCATTTTTTAGTCTTCCGTAAATAATTTGTTATAAAAGATTTTAGCACATTAAAGCAGTTATTTCAACATTACGGCTTGATTTTGATTTTATTGAGTTTTTTGTTGATTTGCAAAATCTGCTCTTTGGTGAGTTTTGCACCAATCATACCGAAAATGCGGCGGAGGGTGAAGCCCTTGCCCATTTCTATAAGCGACTTATTAATCATCTTCATGCTGAAATTCATACCGACAATCGACTTGTCGCCGCCCTTTGAGCCGCTCATAAGCATTTTTGCAACAGAGAGCAGCACAAGTTTGCCTTTAAATGTTTTCAAAATATCACCGATCGTGTTGTTTATTGAGAGCATACCGTCGGGCATATCAATCTCAAACCAGTTGATAACTGCGCCCTCCTCCTGCATAACATAATCGGGGTTGTCCTTTTCAACCTTTCTGATTTCGGACTCATCGGTGCAGTCGCCGGCAACGGCTTTGAGTTTTGTAACGCCGCTGTTTTTAACGCTGAAATAAAAGAACGGAAATTCGCCCTTTTTCTGCACGCCGAGGCTTTCGCCGTTTGCGAAAAGCTCCACGCTCGGCTGATTTGTGTAAACGGTGATTTTAACCGTATCCTCTGCGTGATCGACAAAGCGCTTTGAACAAATGTGAACAAACGGCTCGTCCGAAAGCCATGCCTTGTATGCATAAAAACTGTCTTTTTTGTATTTCCTGTCAAAGGTCACAAGACCTTTATGGTTCATACCGTTTTCGCCGCCCTCATTTCTTGCGTCTGCGGCAAAATCAAACATATTCCAAACATGGGTTGCCCAAAGATATGGACGAGCGGCAATTTGCTTGATAAGCTCTTCGTGATAATAAGCCTGATATTCCTCGGTATAATCGCCCTGAACAGGCTTTGCGCTGTGCCAATTGAGTGCCTCGCAACCGTACTCGCTGATGCCGATTGCCTTGTTTGGATATTTTTTATGAAAATCGTCAAACCATCTGCCATACATATCGACAGAGCCGCCGTACCATCCGAAATAGTGATTGTATGACAAGACATCAGGAATATGCACATATTCCTCGCTCTTGTCGCACATTGTGACAACCGCCTGTGTTGTGGGTCTTGTTTTGTCGAGTGCGTGGCAAAGGTCGTTGAGCATATGATGATTTTCGATAAGCGATTTATCTGCGGCACCGCCCATTGTGATTTCGTTTGAAAGTCCCCAAACAACAATTGACGGATGATTGTAGTTTTGTGAAACAAGCTCACTCATCTGTGAAAGTGTGTTTTCAACGCCGTTCGGCATATGGCGCGAAATATATGGGATTTCTGCCCATACAACGAGTCCGCGCTCGTCACACAAATCATAAAACGCACGGTTGTGCTGATAATGCGCAAGGCGCACGGTGTTTGCGCCCATCTCGCAGATTAAATCAACATCCTCTTTATGGTGCTTGTATTCAAGGGCGTTGCCGATACCCGGCCTGTCCTGGTGGCGCGAAACGCCGCGAAGCGGATACGGTTTGCCGTTGAGGATAAATCCCTTTTCGGGGTCGATTTTATATTCACGGAATGCAAATTTGCACGAAACCTCGTCAACAGCCTCATCGCCGTCATAAAGCGTTGCCGTTGCCGTATAAAGATAAGGGTCGAGCCTTGCGTTCCATAAGTGCGGTTTTTCGACTGTAAGCGTTGCCGTTGCCGATTGCGCCCTTGATGATGCAACGACGCTGTCGCCGTCAAGAATTTTAAATTCAATGTCGCCGTTGCCGTTGACAGAAAAATCCACACTGCCGTCGACAGACGGAGTTACCTTAAGCTCGTTGACATCAAAATATTTATACACCCTGTTAAAGTTTGAAAGGCTGACGCTTTTCTCCGCAATCAAATCAAAATGCTTTTTGCCCACGGCGATAATATTGACATCACGATAAATTCCGCCGTAGAAGGTGAAATCCGCCTGCTGCGGATAAACGGTATCGTTTGCCGAGTTGTCGGCAGTGACAACAAGCGTGTTTTCATCAAGAATATTATCAAGCTTAACACGGAATGTCGAATATCCGCCATTGTGTGTAATCAAACTTTTGCCGTTAAAAATAACCTCAGCAGTCGAATTGACGCCCTCAAACTCGAGATAGAACTCGTCGCCCGACGGCAAATCGGACTTTGCAAACGATTTTTTATAACAGCACTTGCCTCTGTAATAATCGTTGCCGCCGTCCTGACCGTCAACGCCGTTCCATGTGTGAGGGAGAGTAACGGGCTTAAAGTCCTTGTTATCCTTTGAAAATTCCCAACCGCCGTTGAAATTTAATACATCTCGCATATAAGCACCTCATAAATCAGTATATGTTATATATTATACAATTATATTGCGATTAATTCAATCAAAATTCAATAAATCAAAAAATAACGCCGATTGTAATAAGCAATCGGCGCTGAAAATCAATTTATTTATACACCCGAATAAGCGTTAAAACCGCCGTCAACAGGGATATTTACACCGGTGATAAATCCGGAATATGCCTCGTCGCAGAGGAAAAGGAGTGTGCCATCAAGTTCCTCCGGCTCGCCGAAGCGGTCCATCGGTGTTGCGGCAAGGATTTTGCCCGTTCTCTCTGTCGGGGTGCCGTCCTCATTCCAAAGAAGAGCGGCATTTTGCTTTGTCGAGAAAAATCCCGGAGCAATTGCGTTAACGCGAATGCCCATCGGTGCAAAGTGAACAGCCATCCACTCGGTGAAGTTTTTAACTGCCGCCTTTGCTGCTGAATATGCCGGGATTCTTGTGAGCGGTCTGAATGCGTTCATTGATGTTATCATAACGATGCAGGCATGCTCTTTGTTGACCATATCCTTTGCAAAAACCTGAGTGGGAATAAGTGTGCCGAGGAAGTTAAGATTGAATACAAAGCTGATTCCCGACGGGTCAAGGTCAAAGAATGTCTTAACATTTTCGTCCTTTTGAACAAGGTCGATTTGCTCGAGAGTATCCTTTGTTGTTGTGCCCTTTGGATTGTTTCCGCCTGCGCCGTTCAAAAGTATGTCGCAAGTGCCGAGTTTTTCGTTGACAATCTCTCTTGCCTTTTGCATTGACTCCTGCTCAAGCACATTACAGCCTACGGCGATAGCCTCGCCGCCGTCTGCATTGATTTCATCTGCGCACTTTTGTGCAGCAGCTTCGTTTAAATCGAGGACAGCAACCTTAACACCCTGCTTTGCAAGTGTTTTTGCGAATGCGCCGCAAAGCACTCCGCCGCCGCCTGTAACAACGGCAACTCTGCCCTTTAAATTTTCGTGTGTCATTATTTATTTCCCTTTCTGCTCTTTTCAACTGCTTCCCAAAGACCGTTGAGATAGCAAACGCCGAGTGCGCGGTCGTAAAGTCCGTAGCCGGGTCTTGCAACCTCGCCCCAAATCATTCTGCCGTGGTCAGGACGAACATAGCCGTCAAATCCCGTTTCCTGAAGAGCTTTTACAATTTCATACATATCAAGCGAGCCTGCCGCACTTTCGTGAGCTGTTTCGTTAAACCATTGGTCATTGTGCTGAACATTGCGCAGGTGGGCAAAATAAATTCTGCCCTGAGCCGCTTTGATAATTTCAACCATATCGTTTTTGGGGCTTGCGCCGAGTGAGCCGGTGCAGAGAGTAAGGCCGTTGTATTTGCTCGGAACCATTGTGAGCAACTGTTCAACAGCCTCCTTGCCGGTAATGATGCGCGGCAAGCCGAAGATGCTCCAGGGCGGATCATCCGGGTGGATTGCCATTTTAACATCACATTCCTCACAAGTCGGCATAATGGCATCAAGGAAATATTTGAGATTTGCCCAAAGGTCATCGGCAGTGACGCCCTTGTATTTTTCAAAAAGTTCCTTAATCTCGCCCATACGCTCCGGCTCCCAGCCGGGCATTGCATAGCCGTTTGAATTGTCGTCAATTTCCTTAAACATATCCTCGGGCGACTTGCCTTCAACCTGCTTGCCGTCATAGCAAAGGCAGGTGGAGCCGTCGGGCAGAGGCATATAAAGGTCTGTTCTTGTCCAGTCGAAAACCGGCATAAAGTTATAACATATTACTTTAACGCCGACTTTTGACAGATTTCGGATTGATGTTTTGTAATTCTCGATATACTTATCCCTTGTAGGCAAGCCGATTTTAATATCCTCGTGCACATTTACGCTTTCAATACATTCCATTGAAAGACCTGCGGCGGTGATTTCGTCATACATAGCCTGAACTCTGTCCATAGTCCAAGCTTCGCCGGCAGGCAAATCGTGAAGTGCGGGAACAACGCCGACTACGCCGGGGATTTGCTTAATCTGATTGAGCGACACGGTATCAAGTTTGTCGCCGAACCAGCGAAATGTCATTTGCACAGTCCGAATCCTCCTACTAATAAATTTTCCCAATTATTCTATCACAATTTAATGTGCATATCAACAATAAAATGTATAAAATAATAAGGTATTATTTGCTTTTTTCATTAACTTTTATTTCAACTTCTTCGCCTATATTTTCAAGGCAAACGACCGTTCCGTGCGCAACCGCATTGTCGGAATTGATTTGAACGGAAATGTTTTTTGACACAATTTCATAATCCGCAAAGTCGCCCTTGAATTTCGACTCAAGTCGACCGGTTATCATTTGATTAAGTTCCCTATCGCTCAAATTTCTTGTTGATATTGTATAGCTTTTGGCTGTTTTTTTGTTTATTCCGACGGGAATTTCTTTGCCGTTGAGCTTGATATAGCTTGCGTTATCGTATATATCGGCAGACGGCTTGTCGCTGTTTGAAAAATACAGCGGAATCGTGATGCCGAAAAATTTAATTTCGCGATAATTTTTTGTTGATGTGTAAATTTTTGTGTTTTGAGAGCGATTGACTGTAATATTAATATCCTCATTAACACGCGCGATAAATTCACCGCTGCCGTGTGCAAAAACATTTGCACGCGCCTCCTCCTTGGGATAAACGCCCGAAACGAGCAAATCGCCTTTTGCAACACCGTCGCCGACTTTGGCAATCTGCCAGCCGTGATAAACCGTTTCTTTAACTATGACGCCGTCCTTTATCGCAACAAGATTTGTGATTGCACGAGAGTCGATTTTTGGTTTCGGCACAGCTTCGCTGATTTCAACACGGGCGGTACAGCCGATTTTGTTTATGCTCACCCAACCGCAATCGTCAAAAACCGCCATAATCATATTTTCAGCAGAAGTGAGCTTAATATCATCCCACCGTGCGCCGATTTTTATATTTTGCTTTTCCAAAAGCGAAACAATTTCGTCGCTCGTTATATTATTGTTGCCGACAGTTTCAATATTCCACACAAATCCGCCGAGAAAGTTGATAATTGCTATAAATGCAACAAGACCGACGGCAAGACCAAAGCGGTGTTTGTATTTTAACAGTTCGAATACAGCGCCGTGTTTTTTCGTTATTTCAACCTTACCGCCGGCAGCATATGCTGCGCGGTGAAGCTTTTTGTATTCGCTTGCAACGCACGCACCTAAAACTTCGCCGTCGCACCTTTTTAAATCGTGAATATTGATTTTGCTTTGATAGCAAGCGTTGACAAAGTCCTCGGCAAAACCGCCGTAAAAGCGAAACTCAACCCAGCCGACAAAAAAACGCAGGAATTTAATCATTTGAGCTCATCTCCAATGAAAGAATATCGCCCTCGACAACCGCCCCCTCATGCGAAAACGATTCTATATACAGTCCGCTGCCGACGATGACAACGGCATATTTTCCGAGATTGATTTTTATTTTTTCGGCAGTGTATTCGCAAATACCTTGAAGTCCGTCGATAATGCATTTTGAGTTGCCGATTAAAACGATGTGCGGCTCTGTTATGTAATTAAAATCCATATCCGTATTTTTCATAAATATCACCCGTAATTAATATGAAAAAAGAGCAATAAGTATTCAATCGGGCAAAATCGGCGTTTTTTATAGGCAATTTCAACAGCAATTCGCACGAATTGTTGGTAATTGCTCACAAATTATGAACATTTTGTTAATAATTAGCACTCTCCTCTTGACAGTGCTAACCAATGGTGCTATAGTGTAGACAGAACGAAAGGAAAGGAAGTAACAGAACCGATAAAGAGGCGCAAGCCTCCGGACAGTTTGCTTGTTTTTCTCATCCCGAGTTCATAAAAAGCATTTAACATAATCAAAAATGTGTTTTTTATGGAAGGAGCGATGACTTATGTTGATGCCTAGCGTATTTGGTAAAGATTTGTTCGATGACTTTTTTGATTTTCCGTTTTATGATGACGGCGATATGAAAAAGGCAGAAAAAAGATTATACGGTCACAGAAGTAAGAACCTTATGAAGACCGATGTTCAGGAAACCGACAACAGCTATTTGCTTGAAATGGATTTGCCGGGATTCACAAAAGACGAAGTTAAGGTTTCACTTAAGGACGGTTATTTGACGATAAGCGCCGAAAAGGGTCTTGACGAAGATAAGGAAGATAAATCCGCTAAATATATCCGCAAAGAGCGTTATGCAGGCGCTTGCGAGAGAAGTTTCTATGTCGGCGAAGATGTAGAACAAAACGATATTAAAGGCGAATTTAAACACGGTATTTTGAAGTTGACAATCCCGAAGGTACAGCCTCATAAAGAGATTGAAACAACAAAATATATCGAACTTGATTAAAGCTTTTCATTTATCCCCTTAAACATATAACGAAAACGGAGACGAGCCAAAAGGTTCGCCTCCGTTTTTGCTGTTATACATACTTGTGCTTTATATACAATGCATTGTTTTGAATGTATCTGTAAATATTTTTAATATGTGATATTGTCGGTGGTTATATAATCAACGCCGAGATTGAGGAGTTTTTGCATCGTTTCTGTATCGTCGATAGTCCACGCGCCGAGCGTTAAGCCTGCCTCGGCAGCATTTTTAATCGGCGCACTGTCATTATCAAAATTTTCCTCTTTGTTGCCGTTGAAATCAAGTCCGCAGTTTTCTATGCTCTTTGCAACGGAAATCGCATCATCGTCAATGATTTGAGAAAGGAAGAACATGTCGGCATCGGTCAGCTTGCGCATAGCCTTTAAACATTCCTCGTGGAACGAGATATAAGCGACGGTTGCGCCCGATTTTTTGACGCTTGCAACAACTTCGTCATAATGTTCCGTATTGTTTTTGCCCTTAAACTCGATAACGGCTGTCATATTGTATTTTTTACAACATTCGAGATATTCGTCGAGCGTACAGATTTTCAAATCGGGATATTTGTCGATATTAACACCGTTGTCGGTTTTGTGCTGCATAAGTTCTTCGTATGTGCACTTTTCGATATTTTTGGTCAAATCCATCATACGGTATGTATTGACATCGTGCTGGATAACCCAAACGCCGTCCTTTGTGCGATAAATATCACATTCTGCGCCCCAAAAGCCGTTTTTGCCCGCCTCTTCATACGCAGGGAGCGTGTTTTCGGGAGCAACGGCTCTGAATCCGCGGTGAGCAATGATTTTTGTATCTCTGTCGACAATATCGGCAGCCGAAACAACCTGATAATCCTTTGTTTGGCAATACCAATGCAAAACTCCCAAGCCGGCACAAATCGTTGCAACAAGCAAAAATGCGATAATTGAAAAGACGATAATCAGTATTTTTTTCTTTTTACTCATCTTCTTTTTCTGTGTCGCTGCTGCCATTTTCATCATCCTCCGTTTCATTTGTCGTCTCGCCGTCGGTAGACTTTTCAAATTTTATTCGCTGACCCTCGCAACGCTCAAATTTATTTTCAAATGTCCATTTGCCGTCAATGTCAAACGCTCTGCATCCAAGCAGGAAGTGGAGCTTTGCAATGCCGAAATCAATGCTTTTATCGGAATACGGCTCGTCAACATAAGCTGAAATATCACCGTTTTCGTATTTGAATTTGACAGGGCGGCGATTTACTGCCGAGGGACCCTTTTCGACAAGCTTCATTGCGTAAGCATACTCCTCGGGCAATTTTCGGTCGCAAACCTCAAACATTTTTTGATAAGGCTTGCATTTTTTATGCAGAGAATTATACATTGTTTTTTCAAGCAGAGAAAGGCCGTCCTTGACATAGCCGACGGTGATTACGGCGTAAAGCCGTTTTTCTCTTTCAAGATTTATCATTTCGTAAACCTTGTTTTCGTTATATGTTCCGGAAACCCAGCAGGTACCGAGTCCGTGATAAACGCATTGCAAAACAATACTTTCGCCGTAAAAGCCACAGTCCTCACGCGTTTTTTGCGAATCCTTGCCGCAAACGGCAATCATTGAAAATTTGCCGCTGAAAAGCTTAAACGCCGGTGTTGCATCCTCAATAAATTTAAAATCGAGGTCTGCAATTTCGTTGACGGCGTCAACCATTTCTTTGATAACATCCATGATTTGAGGGTCGAGCGGCTTGTTTTTATACGAGCGTCTCGAACGCCTCATATCAATAGCTTTAATATATTCTTCGTTTGTCATAAATTAAATTCCTTTGTCGGGCAAAACACTCTGTTTGGTGTAAATTCGCCATTCTTAACTTAGATACAATAATTATATCATAATTAAAAATCAAATACAACATTATACTTACGCATCCAAACATATATTTGGACGATATACGCAAGCACCTGCGGGGTGCGCATCAGCTGACCGTACCACGGCTCCGTCAGCGACTCCGGGTTTTGAATGAGGTTTGAAACCGCTGACAAATCGAGCATTTCGCAAAGCGGACTGTTTTTGTCGCTCAAAACGGCACTTGTCATTTCGCGAACACAATCCAAATATTCGGGGTTAAATGTTTTAGGATAAGGGCTTTTCTTGCGCCAAGTGATAATTTCGGGCAACTCGTTTTCAAACGCTTTGCGGAGTATGCCTTTTTCACGGTTGTTATACGATTTTATGTTCCACGGCATATTATACGCATATTCGACTATACGATAATCGCAAAACGGAACTCTGACCTCAAGCGACGATTCCATACTCATAACATCCTTGCGCACGAGCAATGTTTGCATAAACCAATTTAGGTTTAGAACAAACATTTCTCGCATTCGTCTTTCAAGCGGCGTGTCGGTGTCGAGCGAGTCGGCAAGCTTGACGGTTTCGAGATAGGCGTTGTGTGCATATTCCTCGCCCTCGGGTAAAAATCCGTTTCTCAAAATACTGCGGCGAACATCTGTTGTGCGCGACCACGGGAATGTTTCCTCAAACAAAATTTGCGTTCTGTGATACCACGGATAGCCGCCGAAAATTTCATCGGCACATTCGCCCGAAAGGCAAACGGTGTAGTTTTTCTTAACCTCGCGGCAGAACAAAAGCAGGCTTGAATCAATATCGGTAAATCCCGGGCAACCTCTTGCGATTGCGGCGTCAACAAGCGCGTCGGCAACGGCGGAGTTGCTCAAAACAATATTGTGATGGTCGCTGTCAATATAATCGGAAATAAGGTTGATATAATCCGAATCCTTATTCGGCTGAAAAACATCGGATTTGAAATACTTGTCATTATCGACATAATCGACGGAATATGTCGAAAGCCGCTTGTTTTTATCTTTATAATAATCCGATGCAACTTTGGAGATTATCGACGAATCGAGTCCGCCGCTTAAAAATGTGCAAAGCGGAACATCGGACACAAGCTGTCGCCTGATAGCGTCGGTAACGAGAAAATGAGTGCGCTCCTGTGCCTCAAGCTCGCTGTCCTCAAACGGCGTTGCCTCAAGGTGCCAATATTCCTTTGTTTCGACCTTACCGTTTTTGTAATACATCCAACACGCCGGTGGAAGTTCCTTAATATCGCGAAAAACGGTTTTGCCGATTGTCTTTGCAGGGCCGAGCATAAAAATTTCGCACAAACCCTCGCGGTTGCAAACAGGCTCGACACCGTCAACATAAAGCAGACTTTCAAGCTTTGACGCAAAAGAAAACGCCGTTTTGTTTTTTGAATAATAAAGCGGTTTAACACCGATTCTGTCGCGGCACAAGAACAGCTCGTTGTTTTCCTCGTTATAAATCGCGTAGGCATAAATACCGTTAAAACGCTTTGCGCTCTCCTCGTGCCACATATGAAACGCCTTTAAAACAACCTCCGTGTCGCACTGCGTGTCAAATTTGTATCCGTGGCGAATAAGTTCGCTTCGTATCTCGTCGGTATTGTAAAGTTCGCCGTTATAAACGATAATGTACTTGCCGAAGCGCATAGGCTGGGCACCGTTTTTGACATCAATTACCGACAGGCGGCGATGAATAAGCGCGGCGTTTTTTGTGACATATTCACCCCTCGCATCGGGTCCGCGCATTTTCAGCGAGTTGCTAATTTTCCAAATCATTTCCTTTTTGTCACGCAAGTCGATATTGTCGCTCAAAATTCCTGCTATTCCGCACATAAATTCCCACAGCCTTTCCGGCTACAAACAACTTGTCGGTCGCTCCATCTGCCTGCTGTAGCCGTGCAGGGCATAAGACGGGAGTCGAGTATCTCAAAAACCGCTGAGTCGCAAATTTTGAGTCAATACAAAAGGACGGCGCACATTGCGCCAATCGTCTCAGCATTATATTATGCCGAGCGGATTTGTTTTGCTTGCATCAAAACAAAAATTAGCACAAAAAAATTCAAAAAAACTATTGACTATCAAATAAAGTTATGATATAGTATTAGGGCGTTGGAGATACGCTGGTGTAGCTCAGTTGGTAGAGCAGCTGATTTGTAATCAGCAGGTCAGGGGTTCGAGTCCGTTCACCAGCTCCAATTGTGGAAGAGTTCCCGAGTGGCCAAAGGGAACAGACTGTAAATCTGTCGTCAATGACTTCGGTGGTTCGAATCCACCCTCTTCCACCAGCTAAAAGAGTAATCGTTTGGTTACTCTTTTTTCTTTTGCATAAAACAAAACTCA
>OEIM01000852.1_pt1 | contig 11028 bp, 10 predicted proteins | sample 1538341 | NCBI WGS metagenome assembly OEIM01 (sample SAMN02324081, study PRJEB22366) | human gut metagenome | biome: human | place: Canada: Ontario | collected 2010-10 | reverse complement strand
GCCGCCTCAACAACACGCTCGATTTCTTCAACGGTAATAAGCGGTCTTGCGCCGTCATGAATAGCATAGTATTTGGCGCTTTCACTGCACGCACCGATTCCGTTACGCACGCTGTCGGCACGGCTGTCACCGCCCTTGACAAGTTTTGAAACCTTGTTGAAACCGTTAAGCTCGATAATTTTATTGATTCTGTCGTTATCCTGTTCACGGCAGACAATTACAATCTCTTTGATAAGGTGGCATTTTTGGAATGCCTTCAGGGTGTATTCAATTGCAGGTCGTGACAAAAGCGGAATAAACTGCTTGCTGTCGGCAATTCCCATTCTCACAGAACCGCCTGCCGCAACAATAACCGCAGATACAAAAGCTGACATATTCAACCCTCCGTAAATTGATTTTGCAATTTTATATACAATTTCTTTTAAAGAAAATTAAATCTTATCAAGAGCCTGACTGATGTCGGCAATAAGATCATCAACATTTTCAAGACCTACCGAAAGCCTGATAAGGTCGGGTGCAACACCTGCCTCAATAAGCTGTTCATCCGTCATCTGACGGTGGGTGTGGCTTGCGGGATGAAGAATACAGGTCTTTGCGTCTGCAACATGAGTTTCAATGTCGCAGAGCTTTAAGCTGTCCATAAATTTAACCGCACAATCTCTTCCGCCCTTAACCGCAAAAGAAAGTACACCGCATGAGCCGTTCGGAAGATACTTTTCAGCAAGTGCGTGATATTTGTCATCTTCAAGGTCGGGATAATCAACCCACGCAACCTTGTCATTAGCCTTGAGGAATTTTGCAATTTCAAGAGCATTTTTGCAATGTCTTTCCATTCTCACATGAAGACTTTCAAGACCGTTCATAACATAAAAAGCATTCTGCGGTGACTGGATTGAACCGAGGTCACGCATAAGCTGAGAAGTAGCCTTTGTAATGTAGCCGAGCTTGCCGAATTTTTCGACATAGACAATGCCGTGATATGAATCATCGGGAGTTGTAAGTCCCGGATATTTGTCGGCATATTTCAGCCAGTCAAAGTTGCCGCTGTCAACAATTGCACCGCCGACAGAAACACCGTGACCGTCCATATATTTTGTGGTTGAGTGAGTAACAATGTCAGCACCCCACTTAATCGGCTGACAATTGACAGGGGTTGCAAAAGTGTTGTCAACAATAAGCGGAACACCGTGCGAGTGAGCAAGTCTTGCAAACTTTTCAATATCAAGAACAGACACGGTCGGGTTGGTAATTGTTTCACCGAACATTGCCCTTGTGTTTGGTCTGAATGCCTTTGCAAGCTCTTCTTCGGGAAGATTCTGATCGACAAAAGTAACATCAATGCCCATTTTCTTCATTGTAACACCGAGCAGATTATATGTACCGCCGTAGATTGCAGACGATGCAACAATGTGACTGCCTGTTTCGCAGATGTTAAAAAGTGCAAAGAAGTTAGCCGCCTGACCGCTTGATGTAAGCATTGCGGCAATGCCGCCCTCAAGGTCGGCAATTTTTGCGGCAGTCATATCATTTGACGGGTTCTGCAGACGGGTATAAAAATATCCGCTGTCCTCAAGGTCAAAAAGTCTGCCCATTGCGTCACTTGAATCATACTTAAAGGTGGTGCTTTGATAAATGGGCATCTGTCTGGGTTCTCCGTTCTTAGGCACATAGCCGGAATGCAAACACTTTGTTTCCTGTTTCATTGTAAAAAATCCTCCGTAATTTCATTCATTTTAACTAAATATTAACTCAAAATCGGATACCGAATTATCCGAAAAATTCTTTAATAAAATTCATTATTGCATCTGTTCCGAACACAACGCCTGCAACTATAAGCAAAAGCAGTAATGCGCTGACAACTCTTACGGTTGTACGCTTTGCACCCGTCATTTTTTCAAACTGCTCGTCAAGCGTTTCACCGTCATTCTCGGTGTATTCAACATCTTCGTCAAGAATTTCTTCGCCCTCAAGCTTGATTGCGCCGATTCCGACACAGGTGTCAAACGCCTTTTCATAAGCCGAATACGGAACATAGACATCATAGGTCAAATCATCATAGCCTGTGTATGCCTTTATACTTTTACTGTATTTATTTTCCATACACTTCTTGATTGTAGCGTCACACGGAACGGTGCTGTCCTCAAGTGCGGCTTTAACTCTCTGCAATTCAAAGCCCGATGCCGTGAGCAGATACACGGGAGTGTTTTCATCGGTTATTGTTTTAAGCTGAGCCTTGCAGTTTTTGCAGACTGTTTCTTCATCATTATGCAGTCGCTTGCATTTTGAACAATATTTCATAGACAAATCCTTCATTATTTCATTTTGTTATCTACAATTTTAACACAAAAAGACAGCATGAGCAATACCCCACGCTGTCTTTATCCATAAATTTTTGTGCAGTTTTGTTATAAACTAAAGTTATCAAAGCGACTCCACAAGTCTTACGATATACTTTTGAATAAGCGTTGCATCTACAACATTGATAATGCCGTCACCGTTTACATCTGCGACATACACATCTTCCGCATTGTTGACATCAATAAACTTATTTCCATTTTCATCTGTAAGATTAGCAACATATTTCTGAATATCGGTAGCGTCAACTACATTAATAATACCGTTATTGTCAACATCGCCTTTAAGTCTTATATTCGTCTTAATGATTGCATACTTGCTTAAATAGTCGGTTTCAAAAACATAGTAACCATTGTTGTATTCTGCATTCATATCTTGAACTGTTCCATCATCTTTCAAACATACAACTTTACAGTTTATTTCAGTTGATGGAATTGAAATTGTAATTGTGCTTTCAGGCTGAATTAGGACACCATTGTTTTTCAAAGTAATATCATAAGTTGCAACTGAATTATCAACTGTATTTTCAACTTTTTCAATATCTAATGTTGTATCAGGGTTCATTGTTCCCTTAACTGATATTCCTGTACTTTCATCAACGAGATTCAATTCTTCAGGATCAGGGGTTTGATCATACATCCAAAAATCAAAGTATTCTTTTAATTGACTAGGCAACTTTTCATTTAATTCCTTTAGTGAAAGTTTATTATATGAGAAGTTTGTCGTATCCTTAGTTGATACCCAGGGATTTACTTTTAAATTAGTAAAGTTTTTCATATCTGGAAGTGAGCTTAAAGAATTATAACTAACAACTAAAGTTTCCAAACTTTCTGCCATACCACTTATGGAAGAAATATCTGTTAATTCATTATCAACTACCTTAATCCACGTAAGTTGCAATCCTTCGATACCATTTAAGTTGCTGAGTTTATTGCTCTCAAAAGATATTTCTGTCAAATTTTCACACTTGTTTAAACCTTTTAATGAATATACTAAGCTTTCAGTAGCCCCATAATAACGGTCATAAAAAATTCGAGTTATGCAATCAGCTTCTTCTTTCTGTAATACACCATCATTATTTGTATCATACTCACTTATCAAATAGTTGTATAATACAGGATCTGGAATACCGGTTTCATCATTACGTATTACTCCATCATCTGTTGCCGCACTTAATCCAACTGTATAAGCTCCAATGAGCATAAATACAGCTAAAACAGTTGATAAAACCCGTAAAGTTACTTTTCTTATTTTATTTTTCATACCTATTCTCCTCCGAATAATTATTTAATTTTATCCTCATATAATATTTTAGGACAATTTGTCCTAAAAGTCAATAGGTCACTATGTACTATTTTATAATTTATTCGGTGATGAAATGAAACTGAGAATAAAAGATTTGCGTGAGGACAATGACCTTACGCAAAAAGAAGTTGCAAAGGTTCTTATGTGCGACCAGTCGCTGTACTCAAAATATGAACGGGGCGAAAGAGAAATTCCCCTCTCCCTGCTCATTAAACTTGCCGACTGCTACGGCACAAGCCTTGATTATCTGACCTGTCGCACAGACAATCCAAACATAAAATAACAGCCGTTTTGAAAATTTACATTTCAAGACGGCTGTTGTTTTTATTTATTAAATTGTTTAATTATCAAAGTGACTCCACAAGCCTTGCGATATACTTTTGAATAAGAGTTGCATCTACAACATTGATAATGCCGTCACCGTTTACATCTGCGACATACACATCTTCCGCATTGTTGACATCAATAAACTTATTTCCATTTTCATCTGTAAGATTCACAATATATTTCTGAATATCGGTAGCGTCAACTACGTTAATAATACCGTTATTGTCAACATCGCCTTTAAGTCTTGTGACTTTTGATGAATTAAACTTGTAGCCGTACTTTTTGGCAAAGGTTTCTGCTGTTGATCCAATCTTACCGTTAATTACAAGAGCATTGCAATTGCCGAATGAATCACAGCAAATTGCCTTTACATTTTCCCCGATTGTCACCGATTGAAGATTTTGGCAGTTATAAAAGGCATAGTATGAAATAAATTCAAGATTTTTGCCGAATTTCAGATTTTTAAGTGAAGTACATTCCTCAAACGAACTGTCGCAAATGCTGATAATACTGTCGGAAAAGCTCACCGATGAAAGGTTTGTGCAACCTGAAAAAGCAGATGTGAGAATAGATTCAAGTCCGCTGTTCAAAGTAAGCTTTTCGATTTTACTTCCTGCAAAAGCATAATTACCTATTGCCTTAACCGTTTCGGGAATTGTAACAGTTTTCAGCGTTGATGCTGACGGAAACGATATCACAACCGAGCCGTACGGAGCATAAGATGTGTAGCTTCTTGATTCCGTAGAAGGTGCATCAGGATCAGTAATATCTTTTGTTACTGAATACATATGATTCTTGGCGATAAGTAAATCGTTTTGAACATAGAAGTTTGTGTTTCCGCTTTGAACCGTAATGCTTGAAAGCTGTGAACAGTACGCAAATGGATTATAACCCATTGAGCTTACACTTTTCGGAATTGTTACAGTTTTGAGATTAGTGTATGAAAACGCCTGTTCACCGATTGAAACAAGACTTGACGGAAGTGTGACTGATGTAAGCTTTTGGTCCGTAAAGGCATAATCGGCTATTGAAACAGTTCCGCTTTTTATCGTAACAGAGCTGTTATCCGCAAGCTTACCCTTGTACTTATACGCAACTTTTCCTGCGTAAACAATTCCGTTAGATTGATTTGTGTACCAAAGGCAATTGTCAAATGCGTTATCACCTATCGAAACAACACTTGACGGAATTGAAAGTGTCGAAAGGCTTGTACAATTTTTAAATGCCCAAAAATTTATTTTCGTCAGTGTACTCGGCAGGCTTACACTTGTAAGTGCGGTACAGCCGAGAAATGCACTTGAACCAATTTCGGCAATGCCCTTGGGAACAACAATTGTTTTCAAAGTTTTGTTAAACGAAAAACAATTGTTGTCAATGCCGACCATATCACAATCACCGACTGACGCAGGAACATTGACGCTTGCAGACTTACCGGAATAAGATTCAATCCATGCGTTAAATCTTCCGTTTGATTTCTGACCCACAATGCGATATTTGTATCCGCCATATGTATAGCTTTTATAAAGCTCATGTTTTGGAATTGCCTCCGCACTTACCTCGCTTGCCGTTGATACAACCGCATTTGCCGACATCGGCAATGCTGTAAACACACCGAACGCAAGAGTTGCCGATAGTGCAACAGAAATAATTTTGTTTACTCTTTTTCTCATTAAATACCCACTCCTGTTCAGCAGAAATACTATACTTTAAGTTATCACACTATTTTTTAATTGTCAACTCAAATAACAGCCGTTTTGAAAATTTGCATTTCAAGACGGCTGTTCATCTGTTATAAAAAAATCGGCTGATGTTGTTTTCCCTGCAATGCAAGGGTTACGCAATCTTCAAGCTTATCAAAATCAGCCACAAGCGAATTTGGTTTCTTGATGCAATCGTCCTGTTTTAAAGGAACGAAGTAAATATTTTTAGTGTTGAGAAGTCTGCCGATGTTCTGTGCCGACGCACCGAGAGCGTCATTTGTTGCAACGCACAACAGCACAGGTCTTAAAATTCTCAGATGCGACTTTGCCGCCATTGTTACCGCCGTGTCGGTAATTCCGAGCGACAGCTTTGCAAGCGTGTTGCCCGTACACGGTGCAATCACAAGCAAGTCGCACATTTTTTTAGGTCCTATCGGTTCTGTCTGCACAACCGAGTGCAGAACAGCTTTGCCCGTTATTTCTTCTGCCCTCTTTACCGTTTCCTCCGCTTTTCCGAAACGAGTTGATGTTGAAAAGGCATTTTGCGACATTATCGGAATAACATCATAGCCTGAGTCAACAAGCCTCTGCATTTGCGTAAAAGCCTTTGAAAAGGTGCAAAAGGAACCGCACATGGCAAATCCTATGGTTGCTTTTGTCACCTGTAAACCTCCTTGATGATGTCAAATACAGTAGTTTTTATAATTTCTCCTGCCGTTTTCGGAGCACATTTTCCGGGTAGCGACAATGCCCTAACGGCATAAATTCCGAGTTTTTCGGCGGTATCAAAATCAACCCCTCCCGGCAGGGACGCAAGGTCTATAATAAGGGTGTTTGTGTCGGTATTCATAAGAAGTTCCCTGTCAAAAATCAACCTCGGAATTGTGTTAAAAGCAATGTCAAACCGCTTTACCGTTCTGAGATTTTCCGTATTAAGTGCATTGTAGCCGAGTGCTTTTACATATGCAAGGTCTGACGGCTTTCTTGCACTCACGGTAACATTAGCTCTGAGTAAAACAAGCTTGTGAGCAAGAATTTTTCCGATTCTGCCGAATCCCGTAACAAGACACTTACTGCCCGAAATCGTACCCTCATATTCTCTCATTGCACATTCAATTGCACCCTCTGCCGTAGGCAATGCGTTGAGAATTGCAAAATCATCTCTTGCTCCGTAATCAAAAATTTCACCGTTGGAAAGCCTTGGATATGCCTTTAAAAATCTGCTTTTCATCGTAGTAAAAACAGGCTTTTTAAGGATAATTTCAATATCGTCACCGTCAAGCAAAATGTTCTCGTTTGAAAACGGAGTGTTAAGACTTTCGTCTGTCCTTATTGACGGCAACGGAAAAATCAATGCGTCACTTTCCGAAATTGCCTTTTTAACATTGCAAAGGCTCAATGAACCATAGCTTTCAAGGCTGTCAAATCCGCCGAGCAAAACATCGTAACGACTGTCAGAAATTGATTTTGCAAGAAAAAGCTGTCGCTTGTCACCGCCGATTATGCCAAATGTTCTTATGTCGCTCTTTTTCATACACAACACCCGTAAATCAAGTTATTCTCTACACCCTCATATTATGCCGAGTGTCCTTGTGTGTGAACAACACATAAAAGCGACCGCAAAGTATATCACTCTGCGGTCGCTGTTTGTAACTTATTATTTATTTATTTTTCTTTAAATAATCCCAAAAATTATTTTCATCAGACTCATCAAATGACTCTCCGTTTTCGTCCTTTGTACATTCATTAAAAATGTTATACTCAAGCCATGCGTTTGCAGAGTCATAGTCCTTTGCTGAAAATATCTGTGTTCTTTATATCAAAAATTCCCATACAATCACCTCAAAGTAATTTTTGTATGTACTCCGTAACTTGACATTACATCATATGAATAAAAAAATCAATACTCATATTAGTATGTTTTATATTTTATTTAATGATTTACCAAATAACAGAACAAAAGAATTTTCAAAATAAAGTTACGGTCTAAGTCCCATTCCGCCCTCAAGGGTGATGGTTTCGCCGCTCATATACTTGAAATCAGGTGATGCAAGTGCAACACAGGCACGGCCGATTTCTTTTTCGACATCACCAAAATGTCCCATTGGCGGCACTTTTACATTCGCCTTGAATGCGTCGGGATAAGCCTGCTCAAATTTTTCAAGCTGAGCAGTCCATGCAAGCGGACAGACAATGTTGACATTTATTCCGTCCTTGCCCCACTCGTTGGCGGCAACTCTTGTAAGACCTCTTATTCCCTCTTTTGCGGCTGCATATGCACACTGACCGAAGTTTCCGAAAAGTCCGGCACCCGAAGCAAAGTTTATAACCGTTCCCTTTGACTTTTTAAGGTACGGATAGCAAGCCTTCATATAATAGAAGGTTGCGTACAATCCCGAATAAACAGCAAGGTCAAACTGCTCTGTTGTATGATCAGCAAGCGTAATACCCGATGCAGAAGCCTGAGCGTTGTTAATCAAGACATCAATTCCGCCGAATGTTTCAACAGCTCTGTCAACAACATTCCGAACAACCTTTTCGTTATCGCCGTCCTTGCTGACATCAGCCTGAACAGGCAACACATTTACTCCGTAAAGTCTTTCAAGCTCTTCTTTGGCATCCTCAAGCTTTTTGACATTTCTGCCTGTAATAACAAGGTTTGCACCCTCTTTTGCATAAGCAACAGCAATGCCGTAGCCGATTGAACCGCAACCTCCGTCGCTGAGAACAGCCCTTCCTCCGCCTGTAATAACAGCGGTCTTTCCTAATAAAAATCCCATTAATCCATCCTCCTTTTGGTAAAAAAATATGCTGCAAGAATACAAATATTCTCACAGCCTTATATTACCAGTTATTAAGTTTGGTGTCAATCGGGTAATGCTATTATACGGAAATATTGGGTTTTGATTTTGAATTAATCTTTTCCTTTTGTAAATTTTCTTTTGCAGTATTAATAGATGCAACCAATATTCTGCGAATAGTGCCGCACCGGTTATATAAATCAATTGATAGTTCTCTAAGCTTTGATTCAGCCATACGAACCTCTTTTAATTTATAACAAGTGAAATATACTTCGTATGTGAAATAATACTATTGTATTGTGAAATTTTCTGCTTGCGCAGAAAGTGAAATAAAATAAATCCTTTCACGCCGTCAGGCACTTCACATGGAAAATCCATATTTCACACCGATAGGTATTTCACAAATCCTTTTGGATTTATTTCACTGAAAAAAGCACTTGCAAAAGCAAGTGCTTTTTTCTTGGCGGAGGACAAGGGATTTGAACCCTCGCGCCGCGTTAGCGACCTACTCCCTTAGCAGGGGAGCCTCTTCACCACTTGAGTAATCCTCCGTGTGAAGTTTAAATTCACTATAAAATAAAATGGCGGAGAGGAAGGGATTCGAACCCTTGGTCCCTCGCGGGATCACTAGTTTTCAAGACTAGCTCCTTAAACCACTCGGACACCTCTCCGTATGCTCATCTTGCCTTTCAGCATTTCAGCAAGATTTATTCTAACACAAGTTTCTCCATTTGTCAACACTTATTTTTAATTTTTTTGAATATTCAGTAAAATAAGAAAATTTCCCAATTTCTTGACAAATCGCAAGCCATCATATACAATAGTTATGTTATGTGCCAATAGCTCAGTTGGATAGAGCGTTCGCCTCCTAAGCGAAAGGTCGGGGGTTCGAATCCCTTTTGGCACGCCAAAAACTCCGCCGGAAAACCCAGCAAAAGGCAGGCTCACATAAGGATACTTTCAAAAAGTGACCGATTGAGAGCAGCACAACGCCACAGAGTTTTAAAACTCTGTGGCGTTGTGCTTTTTTATAGCTAACAGGAAAATGATTAGAAAAAATTTTGATCTTTGATTAAGGTTGCGGGCGTAACAGTTACTGCAAAGTGATTTATTCTACAATGGCGGCGTCCGTCAGTCCAGAATAGTAAGCAGTATATTTCCGTAAAAACAGCAAAGCCGCCCGGTTTCGGAAGGCAAATTGGCACAGGCTGTGTTTTATACTCCCCAAAGCAAGATGCCGAGTGCGGCAGAAAAGAGTATCATTATAATCGGTGACGGTGCAGTTTTTTTGATTCTTTTATATCCGAAATGTGTCAGCCACAGAATGGCAAAGGCCAAAATGGATTTAGGATCCGGAGCAAGCGCCGAATGAATATTCGCAAAACCAAGCAATGTTGATATGGCCATACCGATTGCCGTAGCGAGAATCATTGCAATAACGCATGGGCGGACGCCGGAGAGAAAAGCGTTGACGCCGGCATATTTCATCAGGTTTTTGAGTACCGCCGCAATTAAAAGTATAATAATGAAAGACGGAAGAACAACGCCGAGCGTAGCAAGAAACGAGCCGAGAATGCCGCCTTGTGTAGAGCCTATAAATGTCGCCATATTAACGGCAAGCGGACCGGGTGTCGATTCCGAAACGGCAATGAAATTTAAGAATTCGCTTTCCGTTAGCCAGCCGTTTGAAATGACTGTTTCTCTTACAAGGGAAACCATTCCGTATCCGCCGCCGAAGGTAAAGGCGCCGATCAAAAAAAATTCAGGAATAATTTCAGGTAGATCATTGTTAATTGCCGTTTCCTTTCCGCAGTTTTTTCAGGAAGAAAATTGCAAGTCCTGCTGTGCCGCAAATCAGAATATAGTAAACGGAAGAAAAAGAAACGGCGAAAACAGTGCACACCAGCATTGCAACAATGACCGACAGCAATATGACCGTGTTAAAGGCATTTTTTTTAATGCTTTTCAGCATTTTCAAGCCGGCAAAGGAGATCAGATAGATCACACATACCTGTATTCCGCGGAAAGCATGGGAAACCCAAGTAAGGCTTAAGAATTGATCAAAAAACAGTGAGATGCAAAAAATTACGGTAAACGAAGGAATACAAACCGCCACGGTAGCCGCCGCAGCACCGAACAAGCCTGCAATTTTGTAGCCGATGTATGTGGCGCTGTTGATTGCAACCGGTCCGGGTGTAGACTCGGCAATGGCTACCATATTCAGAAAGTCGTCCTTTTCAATCCACTTCTTGCGCTCTACAAATTCGTTTTCAAGCAGCGCAATCATAGCATATCCGCCGCCGAAGGTAAAGGCGCCGATTTTAAGAAAGGTGAGAAACAAAGTCCACTCTTTTCTCATTGCCACACCACCTGTCTTTTACTGATAATAAAAAGTATAACGATACCGAGAATAATCAGACAGCCGGGCAGCACCTGTGATACACGGATACCCGGAAGGAGATAAAGGCTGTCGGAGCGCAGCCCCTCCACAAAAAACCGTATCGTCCCGTACCCGATCATATAAAACGGAAGAAGATAGC
>OEIM01000847.1_pt1 | contig 11050 bp, 7 predicted proteins | sample 1538341 | NCBI WGS metagenome assembly OEIM01 (sample SAMN02324081, study PRJEB22366) | human gut metagenome | biome: human | place: Canada: Ontario | collected 2010-10 | reverse complement strand
GCATCATTCTGATCCATGATTTCAAAAGCGCGCCGGTAGTATTCGCTGATCTTCTCCGAAGTAGAAATGATCGAGGCAAGGAAATCATAGCTCCAGGGAATGTCGTCCAGCTTCGTACCATCGGGGATGTTGTAAGGATCGGGCAGATGCTTGAGCCAGTCGATCGGGAATGGCATCGAGCAGGAGAAGTTGTGGATGCGCAGGATCGTATCCTTCAGGTCGCGGTCCTGGTAGCGGCTGGCAAAGAGGTCGGCCGTTTTGAGGAAATCCGGGTCCGCTTCTTCGTACCATCTTTCCAGCACTTCGGCAAGAACGGCTTCCTTCAGCAGGTATCCTTCGTTTTCATCTGCCATGATCTGTGTCTTGGGATCCAGATCGAGGAGGTAGAAGTACTGGCGGAGAAGCGACTGGAAGAAGGAGTCGAGCGTGGAAATCTGCGCGCTTCCCATGAGAGAGAGCTGGCGCTCTAAGTGATAGATGAGGGGCAGATTGTTCTCCGCATCCGCTTCGCGGAGTTTGTTTGTCAAAGACGCCGAGACGCGGCTCTTCATTTCAGCAGCGGCTGCCTTTGTGAAAGTGAGGACGAGAAGCTCGTTGATATCGATGCCGCTTTCCATGTCGCCTGCGATGCGCGTGATGCGTTCGGTGAGGACTGCGGTCTTGCCGCTTCCTGCAGCAGCTGAGAGCAGGAGATTCTTGTTTCTTGTATCCAGCGCTTCCTGCTGCGCCGGGGTCCAGCGGTTAGCCATTGTCATCCTCCTTTCTTGGTTTTGTCATATCGAATGCTATCCCTGGAAGCTCACGCTTCATATCTTTGTCGCTGACAGCATGGATGTAATCGTAATTTTCTTCCCTGCGGCTCGGGTCGAAGCGGCAGATGGAGTGGTATGGGCAGTACTTGCAGGGCGAGCTTCCCTTGAAGCGGACGGGACGGATATCGATCCTGCCGGAAATCATCTCTTCATAGAGCATGATGATCCTCTTCTTCACGATCCGCAGAAGATGATCGAAATCTTCCTTGGAGAGCACATTTCCTGTATTATACGGATCTCCGTCATTCTTCATGCGGACAGGAAGGATCGAGTCATTACTGCCTGCGCGGCTGTCGAGATCGTAAACGGTTGCACCCGATGAAGTGATAAAGCCGGATGCACCGTCCTTGGCCGGAAGGTCCGGAATACCATTACGCGGCACGGACGAGACGATCTTGACATCGCCTGAAAGGTAAATATACATGAGGGCGGCAGGAAGGAGCGGATTTCCATCTGCCTCTTCCATGAGGCCCAGAAGGTAGGTGAGAAGCTGGAGCTTGAGGCCGCTGACGATTTCCACAAGGCTTGCCGTCGTATGGCCCGTCTTGTAGTCGTAGACAGCGACGTTCTCGCCAAGCATATCGACGCGGTCGATTTTGCCGTTCAGCGTGAAGGTCTCCCCGTTTTCTGCCCGAAGGTGCAGGAAGAACTTGTGCTCCAGGGCTTTCGTGTCAAAGGAGCTCGACTTACTCCATTCCCTTAAGGAAGAAAGTGTATTCTTGAATGTCTTATTGAGCGCATTTTCCGTATAGCGGGAGGCCGCATCGGAATGAAGGGCGCCGTAGCGGACGCGGGGCGCGATGGAGGAGGCAATCTTGCTCGAAAGGTTCTCGATGTCCTCATCCGTCGCATCTCTCCACTGCTTGTTCTCCTTCCCCAGGACGCTTCCGAAACGGTGGAGCGATGCATGGAGGTAGTTGCCGAAGTCGAGCGACTGGAGGTCTCCTGTATCCCTTTCCTTGATGCCAAGGCCGTACTGCAGGAAATAGCGGTATGCGCAGCCGCGGTAATTTTCAAGGCGGGTGACGGAGCTTAAGAACCTTCCGCCCGGCTTGAAGAGGCGCGCGGCAATGTCCAGCGGGAGCGGCTCTGCCTCATTGGAATAGTAAAGGCTTTGCATCTTTAACCAAAGAGTAGTGCCATAAGAAGAACTGTTTTTTGCCCATGCGGCAAGGCCTGCCCAGCGGGAATCCTTCTCCGGGATGCTTTCGCGCAGGATGGAAGGGAGAAGGGAAAGCGCCTGATCGGGATTGCAGAAGAAGGACGCATCATCATTGGCCGGGGACGGCGGAAGGACGTGGATGTCTTCCGACGGATAACCGAGGCCGGAGAGCTGCGTCAGAAGGAGCGAAGGCTCGGTTTCCGTGCCGTCTTCCCTGACAGCGGGAAGGGAGAGGTAGAGGACGTCCGAGGCGCGCGTCAGGGCCAGGTAGCAGTAGAACTGCTCCTGATGGACGACCTGCATGAGATCGGCGCCGAAGCGGAGGCGGCTTTCTGCGAAAATCTTCTGCCTTTCCGATTCTGTGAAGAAGCCGGATTCCCCGATATTCTTCGGGAAATCCCCTTCGCAGATGCCCGGGATGAAGACGGCGCGCGCTTCCATGGCATACCCGCGGTCCATGCCTGTGACCGTCACATGGTCAAGGGACGGCGGAATGGTCGAGTACGTGAGCGAGGAAAGCCCGTCTTCGAGAAGGGAGAGGAAATCCTTTCCGCTCATGATTTCATCGCCGGCAGCATGGACGATTTCGTCCAGAAGCGAGAGCATCTTCTTCCACACCTGAAGGTGCGTGCGGATATTCGTATGAAGAGATTCGACATCATCGAGCCCGGCAAGTGTATCCGGTACCTTTTCGTCGAGGTAGAACTGATATAAAAGTGCGCACTTTTCGCGGACCGTCTTAGCCTTCTTCCATGCGGAGGCAAGGGGATCGAGGAGGCTTGTGAGACGGACTCTCCAGTCATTGGCTTCCCGGAGGGCAGCAAGCTCCTTTTCGGAAGGCGGCTGCGCTTCTGCGTCGATATCCCAGTATTCACGGAATTTCCATGCTTTATGCCACTGCCAGGCGCGGATGCCGTGGGAGAGGACGTAGTTTTCAAGACGGTCTGTTTCCTCGGGCGTGAAATCGCGCAGGAGGAAGGTCTTCAAGAGGCGGAAAATCGTTTCCTTCGGCCAGCCCGAATTCTTTCTCGTCGTCTCGGCTGTCAGGAAGCGGAGAAGGCCGTCCGTCATCATGACGAGCGGATGGTTGTTCATCGGATGCTTCTTGTCAATGAAGGCGGCGATCTTGTATTTCTCAAAAGAGCGCTCGAAAATATCCGTGTAATCGTCAGGTGTCCTTAGAAGGACAAGGATGTCCCTCCAGCGGAAGCCCTTGTCACGGACGAGCGTCAAGATGGCACGGGAAATCGCATCCACTTCTTCTTCTTTCCTTGCGGCGCGGAGGATGTGGAGCCCTTCTTCAGGGCGCACGTTTTTCTCCTTGCGAAGCGGGCAGGAAAGAGCGCGTCTGGCAAAGAAGGATTCATCCATCGAAGAAAGGCGGGGAGAATGGAAGCGGACTTTTTCCGTAAGCGTCGTGAAGTCCGAATGGCGCTCACGAAGGGACAGGTCCTCGTACAGCTTGTAAGGACGAAGGAAGGTCGTATTCTCTGCGGCATCTTCCGGCCTGTCCATCTGCAGCGTCATCGTGACTTCTTCTGCCGTATGGATGAGGGCGGAAACGATATTGATTTTCTGCGGCGCCATGCCGTTGAAGCCGTCGATCCAGATGCGTGAATGGCGGATCATGTCGGACTTGGGGATTTCGTGCGCCAGAAGGTCGAAAAGGCTGCCTTCATAATTGAAATGGCTGCGGAGGTATTCATTGTAAGCCGTATAGATGATGGAGAGATCCTTCATCTTACGTCCGAGCGGCGTGTCCCCTTCCTCTTCTGCGGCAGCAGCAAGATCATTTTCCGTTACGCAGAAAAGGTCGAGCTGGTGGAGAAGGAGGCGCACTTCTTCCGAAAAATGCGGGTGGGACGCAGCCTTGACGATCATCTGGAGTTCATCCTTCTTTTCATCAAGGATCCTTCTTACGATGATCTGCTGCCCAAGCGGCGAGAGGGCTTCTGCGACCGGCGAGTGCAGTTCCTGAAAGACGCGGTAGGCAAGGCGCGAGAATCCGCAGACGGTGACGTCTGTGAAGCCTTCGCCCGGAAATGATTTCGCGAGCAGGTACTCAGCCGTGTACGTTCCCTGATCCGGCACGAGAAGGAAAGCCTTCCTTCCCGTTTCCCCGCGTACATAATTTTGGATTTCCCGGCAGCAGCGGGTCGTCTTTCCTGTACCCGCGCGGCCGAATATGAAATGTAAGCTCATGGGATGTCCTTTCTGGCGGCAGACCCGCCAAGCATTCCTTTATTTGTTTCTATTATACTATGACACTTTTATTATAGCGGAAAGGAGGACAGGTTATGACATGAAAAAGAGAGGGCGGGGGAGTTTCCAAAAATTTTTACCATTTTCTAAATCCTGTGCTATAATAGAGAAACGTTTCCATTATAGATGTTTTCTATTAATAGGTAAAAATAAATTACCGTTGCGCCGGTGAAAGGAAATAGGTGATAGTATGCCGCAGCAAAAGCTTTGGACTCCTGAATTTATCGGGATGGGTCTTACGAATTTCTTCTATTTCATGTCACAGTATATTTTGATAGCCGCTTTGCCAGTCTTCATCATGGATGACCTGGGCGACGGACAGCTTGCAGCGGGGATGGCGATGACCTGTTTTCAGATCGGGACCGTCTGCACGAGGCCGATCGCGGGACGCATCATTGACGGCGTGAACAAGCAGAAGCTTCTTCTCATTTCGACCGTCTTCTTCGTTCTCATCATGGGAGGCTTCCTTCTGGCATCAAACCTCCACATGGTTTACGTGCTTCGTCTTGTCCATGGCATCGTCTTTGCCATCGGCACGACCGCATCGGCAGCCATGGCGGCTCTCGTCCTTCCCGCCAAAAGAAAGGGCGAAGGTATCGGCTACTTTGCCGTATCCGGAAATATGGCCATGGTCATCGGGCCTCTCGTGGGTCTTCTGATCATCGGCTGGTTCGGCTCGAAAATGCTCTTCGGCTTCCTCTGCCTTCTTGCGATTGCCGCAGTCATTGCAGGAAACAGGAAACGCCTCCCGGACGACGTCGTCAAACCTTCCGGCGAAAAGAAGAAGGGCATTCATGTGAGCGACTTCTTTGAAAAGAAAGCACTTCCCTTCGTCATCCTGGGCGGACTTGTCTTCTTTGCTTACGGCGGTGTCCTTACCTTCATCCCGATGTACACAAGATCGATGGGCCTGGCTTCCTGGACGAGCCTCTTCTTCGTCGTCTTTGCCATCGTCATCGTCGTAACTAGACCTTTTGTCGGCTACCTCTTCGATTACCATGGACCGGACTATACAGTCTATCCGGGCTTTGGCCTCTTCGCTCTGGGATTCATCCTCTTCAGCCAGGCACACAGCCCTTTCACCCTTCTTTTCTCCGGCACCATTTTAGGCGTAGGCTTTGGAGCACTCGCCCCTGCCTTCCAGACACTGGCCGTGCAGAGCGCACCGGCTGCCCGCGCAGGCGTTGCCACATCCACCTACTTCTGGTCCCTTGATATCAGCGTAGGACTTGCCGCAGCCATCTTAGGCGCCGTCGCAGGCTCCGAAGGCTACCCCTTCATGTACGGCGTCGTCTGCTTAGCTTCCGCTCTGGCAGGCCTTGCTTACTACTTCTTCTGGAGAAAGACCTCCGGAAAAAGAGTCATGAAACGCGCAGCCGTGGAAGCCTGAAATTAAATATAGCAATAAAAAAGACCATGCATGGATTTTGTGCATGGTCTTTTTTATTGCTTTTATTTCCCTTCAAAGCCTTCTTTCAAAAGGGTGAGGCCTTTGATGAGGGTCTCTCTCGGGCAGGCGGGATTGAAGCGGAGGAAGCCGTTTCCTTCCGGTCCGAAGATGTATCCCATGTCGAGCCAGAGGTGGCAGTCATAGACGACTTTGTGCTCGAGGTCTTCGTCGGAAAGGCCGTAGGCGGAAGCGTCGATCCAGAGGAGGTAGGTGCCTTCCGGTTCGATGAGTTTCATCTTCGGCAGGTTTTCCTTGAGGTAATCTCTCGTGAAGTCGACGTTCAGGCGGATGTATTCCTTGACGGTGTCGAGCCATTCGCGGCCATAGCTGTAAGCAGCTTCGCAGGCAACAAGGCCCATCGTGTTCAGCTGGTCATAGCCGAAGGAATCAAGGGCATCCTGGAAGGCTTTCCGGATTTCCGGATTCGGGATCAGGATATTGGATGTCTGTAGGCCTGCGATGTTGAATGTCTTGGAGGGGGCTGTGCAGATGATGGCATTCTGGGCAGCTTCCTTGCTGATGGTGGCAAATGTCGTGTGGGTGAATCCAGGATAGGTGAAGTCTTCGTGGATTTCATCAGCGACGATCTTGACGCCGTTTCTGATGCAGATGTCAGCGTAGCGGGAAAGTTCTTCCTTCGTCCACACGCGGCCGACAGGGTTGTGCGGGGAGCAGAGGAGGGCGAGCTTCACGTTTTCTGCTTTGATCTTTGCTTCGAGGTCGTCGAAGTCAAGTTCATAATGATCGTTCTTGAGGATGAGCGGGCTGTTCACCAGTTTCCTTCCGTTCTTCCTGATGGCTTCGAGGAAGGGGTAGTAGACAGGGCGGTTGATGAGGATGCCGTCGCCTTCCTTTGTCAGTGCTTTGACGGCAAGGTTGATGGCAGGAACGACGCCCGGGGTCTTGATGAGCCATTCGGGCTCGATATCCCAGCCGTAGTTTTCCTTCTGCCAGTTCTTCAGCGCTTCGAAGTAGGATTCGCCGGATTCCGAGTAGCCGAAGATGCCATGGTCGACGCGTTTCCTCAAGGCGTCAAGGATGGGTTCAGCCACTTTGAAGTCCATGTCAGCGACCCAGAAGGGAAGAACATCGGCAGGTTTGCCGCGCTGAACAGCGAAATCATATTTCAGGCAGCCGGTTCCGCGGCGGTCGATGACGGTATCAAGATCAGATAATTTCATGGTAAGCCTCCTTATGGACAATAGTGTATCAGCCGATAGCCTGGGCAAGGTCATCGATGAGGTCGCCTGCATCTTCGATGCCGACGGAAAGGCGGAGCAGGCATTCTGTGATGCCGCGGGACTGTCTTTCTTCTTCGGTGAGGTCGCTGTGCGTCTGGGTAGCCGGATAGGTAATGAGGCTTTCCACGCCGCCAAGGCTTTCAGCAAAGCGGATGAGCTTGACGTTCTTGAGGATCTCGAGCGCTGTCTCATGGGTGTCGGTGTAGAAGGAAAGCATAGCGCCGGCGCCTCTGGATTGCTTGTCATGGATATCCTTGTTTTCGAAACCGGGAAGTCCAGGGTAGAGGACTTTGGTGATCTTTTTCTGGGAAGAGAGCCATTCAGCGAGAATCTGAGCGTTCTTCTGGGCTGCTTCCATGCGGAGAGCCAGTGTCTTGATGCCGCGGGTGACGAGCCAGCTGTCCCACGGGGCGAGGCAGCCGCCGACGGTCTTATAGAGGAAGCGGAGCTTTTCAGCGATTTCCTTGTCCTTGCATGCGACGAAGCCTGCCAGGGTATCGTTGTGGCCGGCAAGGTACTTCGTGCCGCTGTGGAGGATGATGTCTGCGCCAAGGTCAGCCGGGTTGCAGAAGTACGGGCTCATGAATGTATTGTCTGCGATGAGGAGAGCGCCGTGGGCATGAGCGATGTCAGCGATGGCTTTGATATCGGTGATCTGCATCATCGGGTTGGTCGGGGTTTCGATATAGACAGCCTTGACCGTTTCATCGAAGGCTTTTTCCACATCATCCAGATGGGATGTATTGACATAGCGGAAGTTCAGGCCGTTCTTTTCATTGACGAAGCGGAAAAGGCGGATGGAGCCGCCGTAGAGGTCGTCACTGGAAATGATCGTATCGCCCGGTTTGAAAAGTTCCATGACCATGGAAATGGCAGCCATGCCGGATGAATAGCTGGTACAGTCGCAGCAGTGCTCAAGAGCGGCTACGAGTTTTTCCGTGCTTTCGCGGGTCGGGTTCTGTACGCGCGTGTAATCATAGCCGGTTGACTGGCCAAGCTCCGGATGGCCGAAGGTGGCGCTCTGGAAAACCGGAACGGAAATGCAGCCGGTCGGATCCTTCCAATCGCCGCCATGAATGCAGATAGTCTTGATGTCCATAATGAAATCCTCCTTATAAAATGCCGTGAAATGGGGCAGATTTGGCAAACAAAAAACCGCCCCTCTTACGAGAGACGGTGCTTAGCCGCGTTACCACTCTGTTTCTCCCTGCCGTTACCGGCAAAGACTCTGCGGGTACGCCGGACAATGCCATAAATACCCTGCTGCTGTATCGGGCAGTCCCGGCCGGCTTCATGATTCAGCCAAGCAGGCTCAAAGTCCATCTTCAGAAATCGTTCCCGGTCTGCTTCTCACCCTCCGCAGCTCTCTTTGCCATTCCGGATTTCCTACTCTTCTTCTCATTGCCTATATAAAACTGACCTCATGATAGCATGGTAAAAAGGCGCTGTCAATGAGTGAAATATCAGAATTCAGCGGACGGTGGAGGACCGTTTGTCCGCAAATCTTTTCACGATGAACTGATGGAAACGAAGCGCTGCCGGAGACAGGGGCCGCGTCATGTTCCATGCGATGCCGATTTCTCTCTTGCATGACGGGAAGGAAACGTGGATCTGGCGGATGCCGATCGCATCGCTTCCTGGAATCTTCGGGAGGAGAGAAACGCCCAGATTGGAAGCGACAAGGCTTGCAATCGTATTTGTATCATCGCCTTCGAAAATGATTTTCGGATGGATATTGGCGAGCGCGCAGACGCGGTTGGTGAGGATCCTGAGGCTGTAGCTCGGCTTCATCGTGATGAAGGGCTCATTTTCAATATCCTTCAGCGTTGCCTGCTCCCAGTCGGCCAGGCGGTGATGGAGAGGGACGGTGATGTAAATTTCCTCGGAATAGAGGTAGGACCAGGCGATGTGCTTCATCGTGATCATCGTGGATCCCAGGCACAGGTCGCTCGTCCCGTCGATCAGTCCCTGCGCGAGCAGCGTGGAATCGTTCTGCTGCAGGTTGAACCTGGTCGAAGGATTCTGCACCTTGAATTCGGAGAGAAGGACAGGAAGCATGTAGGTGCCGAGGGAATGGATGAAGGATCATTTTCATGGTCGAGCTCCCGCCTGCCTTCCTCGATTTCAGAAAGGGCGCGCTCTACGTGGATGAGGAAACGCTGCCCATCCGGAGTGAGGGAGATTTCATGGCCCGTGCGGTCGAAGAGGGGATGGCCGAGCTCGTTTTCCAGTTTCGTGATGGAGCGGGACAGGGCGGACTGCGAGATGGAAATGGAAGCCGCCGCTTTTGTGAAGTGGCGGATATGCGCAAGCGCACGGAAATATTCCAGTTGGCTGAGATCCATGGGGGACTCCTTTATAAAATACGGGATTCATTCTTTGTATAAGCCGGACACATAATCGTTAGTTCAATTATACCTTTAGGAAGAGGGGCGTTTCAATAAAAAGAGGCAATATTTATGAAAGATAGGAAGGATTTCAATGCATGACATGCATGATAAATAAATGATATAGAAAATTAACAATGTAATAATACGGTAAAATCGCGATTTTTGGATGAATTTGAGGATTTTCCGTTTTCTTTATGCATGGCAGGAATAGAAATAATCCTTGACCGGTATTAGACGAAACGGGGTGTCATGGATAGAATTGTACTTAACCAACCGGAACGCGGTTCTTAGGGACATCCGGAGGCAAAGCTGCACTGGCTTTTCTTATACCTGCCAATGAATATTCATTGAAGAAATTTCAGTAGACAGCGCCCCGTGGAAACATGGGAGAAAGCAGCCCCGTAAGCTGCAAAATTTTATATGGGCCTTTGCGCCATTGATCCCCTCCTTTCATCTTCCTATGGGGATCTATTTTTTTTTGCCCGCGAAAGCGGGATTTTTTATTGGGTTCTCCCTGTTTGTGCTTTCCTTTTATCTGTATAATGAGAAGAAAAGAAGGGTGGGAGGGACTTATGGAATGAAAATAAAAACATATGAGGCTGATGTAGTTGTCCTCAATGAAGAGAAAGGCTTTGCTGCGCTGAAAAAAGCGGCCGAGAGCGGAAGGAAGCTCTGGGATACTGAGAAGATCAGGGTCGTGATCGACAAGAAGGTGCCGCCGAATTCACCGGAAGAATCCAAAAGGCAGCAGGAGGTGCTTGCGCTTGCAAGGAAGCTTGATATTCCTCATGCGTACGGGAGAGGAATGGCTTTCCATCTGCTGGTGGAAGAGTCCCTCCCCGAGGGCTTTATTGCCGTATCCGGAGATCCTGACGTCTATGTGATGGGCGCCTTTGGCGGGAAGGGTTACTGCCTTGATGAGGAAGGCCTTGAAGAAGTGCTTCTTACGGGATCCTTCTCTATCCAGGAAGGTGGCGTATTCAATGTTTTTCTATGCACAAAGGAAACGAGGTATGACCGGTTTTTCAGGGAAGGATACCGCCCCTGCAATTACGATAAGGCCTATGCGCTTTCCAAAAAGATTCCCCAAGGGATGCCCGTGTGTATTTCAGGAGAGCTTCAAAAATTCAGGAAGGAAGAGCTTGCTGTCATGTGCATGGCCGCAGGAAGAGCCTCCGGATGCACGGCTTTTGTGAAAGAAAACGTGCAGGGATCCCATATCCGGATCCAGTACGTTCCCTCTGTCGTCATCCATGAGGGAAAGGAAATCAGCCAGAAGGGACGGATCCCGATTTCCGCTGTCTTCATAGGCGGCGCGCAGGGCGGTTTTCTGGAAGATATCAGGCATGCCGCTGACATCATCCGCGGGGAGCATGTATCTGACGGTGTCCGTCTTTCCGTGGCTCCTGCCACAGCGGAGGTATACAAAAAGGCCGCTGACCTTGGATATATCAAGGACATCATGGATGCAGGCGGTATTTTCCTCAATCAGTGCGCCGATCCATCTTATGAGGCAAAGGCAGGAAAGGGCGAAATACTCCTTACGAATGACAATAAGGATTACGGGGATGAAATCGAGGCGGCCGTCTTCCATGTCAGCACGGAAAGAGCGGCCAATGCTGCCGTGAGAGGGTATATCGGAGCCGAATTCCTGAAAAGAAAGAGACAGGAAGAGGCTGAAGCACCGGTGCTTTTTGAGGAAAAGGCGGAAGAATCCGAAAAGCCTGCTTTGG
>OEIM01000839.1_pt1 | contig 11100 bp, 8 predicted proteins | sample 1538341 | NCBI WGS metagenome assembly OEIM01 (sample SAMN02324081, study PRJEB22366) | human gut metagenome | biome: human | place: Canada: Ontario | collected 2010-10 | reverse complement strand
TCGAAAGAGAAATAACACAGTCCGCGGCAAAGCCTCTGCCTCGATATTTTTCGCTTGTCGCAACGTCGCGTATATACGCGTCTTTTCCGATTATATCGCCTACGGCAAGTGAAGCCGTTTTGCCGTTTTGCCTTATGCACATAACCCTTGTGCTTCCGCCGAACACGCCTCTGCCCGTCCTCGAAAGCCATTCGAGATACGCCCTGTCGTCAAAATCGGGCGTTTTACCTGTCAGCACCTTGTATTCGTCCGCGGTTATGTCGCAAAGCGGCTGTGCGCAAATTTCTTTTTGCGGTAATTCGGAGAGCTCCATAAGAACGGCTTTTGCGTCCGCGCAATCGTTCCCGGAGCAAAAATATATATTTTCGCCGAAAAAAGAGGCAAACTCCGAAAGCTCCCGTAAATCGGCGGAGCTTGACGGGCAAATTATCGTTCCGTCGTTTTTATTTAAAAGCACAGCAGTTACTCTGCCGCCGCAGTCCGTTTGAAGCCACGCCTCTCCGAGTGACAGCCGAAAAGCGGCAAATAAAATATACTTTACCGCAAGACAGTCTTTAAATTCACCGTCCGTAACAATGGCTGCCTCTGTCGGTCCGTCAATTGATTTCAGCACTGCGACAGCTCCGCAAAAAGTGCTTTTACAAGCTCAAACGTGCTCTCTATATCCTCTTTTTTCGCAACCGAGCTGCCCGAGTGAATATATCTGCACGGAACAGATACGGCAAGAGTTTTTATGCCGCCTGCCGCCTTGTGTATTGCGGAAGCGTTGTTGCCGCCTGCCACAACGGTTTTGGTCTGACACCCGATGCCGTTCTTTTCGGCAATTTCAAACGCCTTTTTATAGAGCTCGCTGTCATAGACGGTTCCCCTGTCCATAAAGCTGACAACGGCACCGCCGCCCAAACGGCAGACTTTTTTTTCGTCGGGAACGCCCGAAATGTCCGCCGCCGTAGTGCCCTCAACGACTATTGCGAAATCGGGAGCAACCGAATAAGCCGCAGCAGCCGCTCCGCGAGTGCCTATTTCCTCTTGAACCGAGAAACAGAAGGTCGCCGAATACGGCAAATCGGAATTTATAAGTCTTAATAAAATTTCACAGCCGACGCGATCGTCAATGGCCTTCGCCTTGATAAAGCCGTCACCGAATTCGCGGTAGCACGAGTCAAAATACACTGCGTCGCCGAGTGAAACGTGAGACAAGGCCTCTTTTTTTGAACTCGCGCCGATATCAATATACATATCCTCAACGGACGGCAATTTACCTCTCTCCTCGGAGGTCGTCTGATGTATAGCCTTGCCGCCTATAACGCCGGGAATAAGCTCCTTGCCCACCTTTACCGCTCTGCCGAAAATAACGCGCTCGTCAATTCCGCCGACCGTGGTGAACTTCAGGTACCCGTCATCCGTTATATAAGTTATTATGAAGCCGACCTCGTCCATATGCGCGTCGAGCATAACTTTATTTTTCGGTTCGGCTTTGCCCTTTTTATAAACTATGAGACTGCCGAGCGGATCTATGCGATATTCCGCGTCCGACGGCAAATGCGAAATTATATAATCTCTTACGGCGTGCTCCCTGCCGGAAATGCCGTTTAAATTACAAAGCTCGTTAAGCATTTAAATCACCTCCGAGAATGTATGCGGCAATGAGCCTTGCGCAAAGCTCAATATCCGTAACGGACACAACCTCTATTCCGGTGTGCATATATTTTTGGGGTATTGATATAAGCGCGCTCTTAATTCCGCCGCGCTCCGTGGTCATACCGTCCAAATTAGTGCCGGTTCTGCCGCCCATAACCTCAAGCTGATACGGAATGTCGTTTTTCTCGGCAACGCGCACAAGCTCCTCGCCGAATTCGTATGAAAGCGACGGTGAAATACCTATCATGGGTCCCTTGCCGAGTATTCCGCATTCCTCCGCCTTGCTGTCCGGAGTCTTTGCAAAGCTGACATCAACCGCAATTATCTCGTCGGCATCTGAATTAAATGCCGCGGCTTTTGCTCCGCCGCCGCTCGTCTCCTCGCGAGAGGAACACACAACGGTAACTTTTTTGTGCGGCTTACCCTTAATAAGCTCAAGTGCGCGAAGAAGCACGGCAATTCCCGAACGGTCGTCAAGTGCCCCGCAGGACACGCTGTCGCCGCAGAGCGAGAGGAAAGAGGAATTTACAACCGCTCTGTCTCCCGGGGAAACGAGCTTTTCCGCCGACTGCTTATTTTTTGCGCCTATATCAATAAGGATGTCATCGATTTCCGTCGCCTTCCGCTCGTTGTCACCGCTTGCAAGGTGCGGCGGAGTGCTTGCTATAACACCGAATACCGGCTCACTGCCGTAAACGGTCACCTCTTGACCGTTCAATGTGCGACGGTCAACGCCGCCGCAGGCGGCAACGTGCAAAAACCCCTCGTCGGTGACGGAGGTTACGATAAGACCTATACGGTCTATATGAGCGTCAAGCAGGATATGCCCTGCCCTGTCTCCCTCGATTTCGCATATTGCGGAATGAAGAACGTCCTCGCGCGTTTTGCCGAATTCGGACAAAAGCCTTTGCGCCGTTAAAACCGCGTCGGTTTCCTTTCCGGATACACCGACAGCCGAAGTCAGCTCTTTTAATATGTTTTTTATATCCATTTTTCTCTGCCTTTCGGACAATTTGTCAACGTGTAAAACGCTAAATGCAAATGCTGTAATCTTATCGAAATTTTGAATTATAATCGTCGCTCTTGAGCCTTTTAGGGGAGGCGGCGAAAATCAGATTTCGGTGCCGCCTACCGGGCGAATATAGAGCACATAGCAGGTTCCCTCGCCGAAAATGCTCTCCATTATGCTCTTGTAATCCTTTAAAAGGTCGTTCGGGACGAAAGCCTGAATTGTGCCGGCAAATCCGCCGCCGTGAACGCGCCATGCGCCGCGTCCCTTTAAGATGCTCTCGGAAACAGCGAGGGCGAGAGATACGGGCTGAACGGACGGCTGTTTTACGGAAAATACGTTTTGATTATATTTGTATGATGATGCGCCGCTCTCGAGAATATACTTCTTGAAGGTCTCGAAATCTCCGCCGCGAAGAGCGTCAACCTCCTTTAACACTCTTGCGTTGTCGGCATAGAAATGCATAGCGCGAAGTATGGCTCTGTCGCCTACTGCCGGGCGCAATTCTCTTATTTTTGATTTAAATTCCTCTTCGCTTACCTCGCGAAGAACCTTTTTGCCGAAAAATTCGGCTACGCTCTCCATTTCGGTTCTGATAGCAGCGTATTCGTCGGTGAGGTCGGAGTGGCTGCCCTTTGTATCGACAATGCAAAGCGAGTGGCCGCACTTGGCAAAGTCAAAGTCAACCTCTTCTATCACGGGATTTTTCGGGTCGTTGAAATCTATTGTTACGAAGCCGCCGACGGAGCACGCCATCTGGTCCATAAGTCCGCATGGCTTGCCGAAATATTCGTTCTCGGCATACTGCGCTATTTTGGCTATTGTGACCGCGTCAACCTTGCCGTCGTTGTAAAGATAGTTTACCATAGTGCCGACAAGAACTTCATATGCGGCAGATGACGAGAGTCCCGAGCCCGCAATAACCCTTGACGCGGTAGTGGCGTCAAAGCCGCCTATCTTATAGCCGTATTTCTTAAAGCCGGCAAGGACACCGCGCACGAGAGCGGGTGAATGTCCCATTTCGTTGGGGTTTACCGAGAGGTCCGTAGCGTCAACAACGTCCATGGAATAGCCCTCGGATTTAACTCTTACAATGTTTTCGTCGTTTTTTGAAGCCGCGGCTATTGCGTCAAGGTTGATTCCTGCCGCAAGCACTCTGCCGTGGTTGTGGTCGGTGTGGTTTCCGCCGACTTCGGTTCTGCCGGGAGCTGAGAAAAGACGAACATCTCTGTCCTTTCCGAAAAGAGCCTCAAATTCGTTTAAAAGATTTATGTACCTGTCATACTGCTCTTTAACATTTTCCTCGGTGACATAGGCTTTTTTAAGCCTTTCATCGAGAGATGCGGAGAGAATTTCTTTTTTAAGGGTTTCGGGAGTTGCCATTTTCATTTTTCATCCTTTCCTGCCGAAAAAGCTTCGGCAGTCTTTTTGTTTTTATTATTAGCTACTATATCTATAAATTTATTGACCGCGAGTATGGAAACACCGGAGATGGTGAAGATAATCACTATCGGCAGCATAAACGCGAGTGAAAACGGGTTATAAACGTGACGACCTATCATGCTGTAAGAAATAATTTTAGGCGTGAATCCCAAAAGTGACAGCAAAATAAACTTCCAATAGTCGTATTCAAGCGCCCCGTAGAGCTGACTTATGGAATTTATCGGGAAGTACGGCACAAGCCTGAAAAGCACCAAAATCCAATCGGTGCTTCTTTTACCCGATTCCATCATACGGCGAACATTATCGTATCTTGTGAGAATCTTGTGTATTGTTCCGCCGCCGAGGTGCTTGCCCCAATAAAACTTTATCGTCATAAGCAATGTCATACCGGCAAAATTCACAGCCACAGCTATCGGCGTGGGGAATACCATACCGGCTATAACACAAACCGCGGTTATCGGCAGGGGAATAAGCACTTTGCCTATGTATATAAGGAAAATCACGAGAATCACGAGCCACTTGCTCGGAATTGACGCAACGGCCGCCTCAAACTCCGCAAGACGCTCGAGCACTTCGTCATATGCCGACGAAACATCGTTTATCTGCATAAGAAAAGTCAACACTAAAAGTGCGACTGCCAAAATCAGCAGCACACATGCTAAAATATTCAGGAGCTTTCTTCGCGTAAGTTCTCTGTCGGTCAAATCGGTACCACCCAAAAATTATTATTGCAGGGCATAGTAATAGATTATATATAATTTTATATCATATTATTGGTAAGGTCAAACAAAATATGAAAATATGAAGTAATTTTTGCCTTTTAGGTGTAAATTCCTTTGAGGTTGTGTTACAATTAGCTCAAAAGCAAAGCTTTACCGAAAGGCGGTTTTTTATATGAAGACAGTTATTCTTGACGGCAAGACGACAAATCCGGGCGATTTGAGTTGGGATTTTCTGAAAAAATACGGCGAGGTCGAGATTTTCGACCGCACACCGCGCGAAAAAATCGTTGAACGAACACACGACGCAGACATAGTCGTAACAAATAAAACTCCGCTCACAAGAGCCGAGATAGACAAAATGCAAAACGTGAAATTCGTCGCGCTCCTGTCGACGGGCTACAACGTGGTGGACTGCGCGTATCTCAAGGAAAAGGGCATACCGGTTTCAAATATACCGGCTTATTCCACCATGGGCGTGGCGCAGCTCGTATTTGCATTTATTTCGGAGCTTGCCGTAGGCGTTGCCCTGCATTCGGACGCGGTAAAAAACGGCGAATGGTCAAATTGCCCCGACTTTTGCTTTTGGAAAAAGCCGCTTACCGAGCTTTCCGGCAAAACGATAGGCATAGTCGGCTTCGGAAAAATCGGCGGAGCCGTAGCCGACATAGCCGAGGCTTATAAAATGAACATCATAGCACTGTCGGGTCACGTTACCGATCAGAGCGCGCGCAAGAATTTCAGATGGGCAAAGAACCTCGATGATCTTGCGGAAAACGCCGACATTATTACGTTCCATTGTCCTCTCACAAAAGAGACGGAAAAAACCGTAAACGCCGATTTTCTGAGCAAGTGCAAAAAAACAGCGTTTATCATAAACACCTCACGCGGACCGGTTGTTGATGAAAACGCTCTTGCCGACGCGCTGAATTCGGGAAAAATCGCAGGCGCGGGAGTGGACGTGCTGTCAACCGAGCCGCCGGCAAAAGACAATCCGTTGCTCACGGCGAAAAACTGCTTTATCACGCCGCACATAGCGTGGGCGGCATTTGAAACGCGCGAGAGACTTATGGGAATATTCAAAAGCAACATCGAGGCGTTTGTTTCGGGCAAGCCGATAAACGTTGTAAATCCGTAAAAGCAAAATGTGTTTGCCGTTTGAAAATTCGGCCGATGCCATACAAAAAGAGCTGTAAATTAAATTTACAGCTCTTTGTTTTTTATTCGGTTAAGGGAGTGCGTTTATCAATAAGCGAAATTGGTGTAAGCACCCTCAACGTGCATTGCGCCCTTACCGTTAACGCTGACTATTGCAATCTTGATGTTAAGTTCTGTTACCTTGCCGTCATAGGAATATTTGAATTCCTTGAGAGTGCCGTCCTCGATAACAACGGTAGCCTTAATGTTTGAATACTCAATTGCAGCGGAGTTTACGTTTGCAGCGCTTACAAAATTCTTAATCTCGGTAGAAACCTGATCCTGAGTAAGAATGTCGTTTGTAAGTCTTGACATAGCTGTTGACTTATCAGTCTGCGGAGAGCTTGCGTTCTCAACCTCAAAGGTGTAGGTGTTGCCGTCAACCTTAAGGTTTTTAAGGTCGCTTGCCTGAAGAGAAGTAGCCTGAAGAGCATAATTCTCGCCGTGATATTCAATCTGCTCGGCTGCGTTGCCGCCCTTTGCAATATCCATTTCCTTGTCGCCGATGCCGATGAATCCGCCGACAACGGAGTTAAGGTCAGCCTCGGAATCGATGCCCTGAATAATCTTGTTAAGAGCGCTGGTAGCATTACCAACGTCAACGGGCTCGGTATACTCAGCTGTTCTTGTCCAATGATAGCCTGCTGCAACTGCCTTAGCGGTAGCTGCGTTTATAGCCTCGGCTGCCGCTGCTGCGTCTACGCCTGTTGAAGCTGCCGCTGCCGCACCGCTGCTGTCACCGGCAGAAGCCGACGCGCCGCTCGAAGAAGAAGAAGCGGAAGCGCCCGATGAAGAGCTCGATGAAGAACCCGATGATGAGCCCGACGAAGAGCTTGATGAGCCTGTTGATGAGCCCGAAGCAGTTGCCGTACCCGTTGCTGCCGTCTCCTTGCCTGCGGTTTTGCTTGCAAGTCCGTAAATGCCTGCCGTAAGAGCAAGAGCCACTACTATTGCCCAAAAACGTACCCAGCCGTTTGAATGTCTGAGCTTTTTAGCTGCCTTTTCTTCGGGGGTAAGTTCAACCTTTTGTTTTTTAGCCATTGATTTCTCTCCCTTTCATTTATAAAGAAGTGATTTTATTTTTCATCATTCGGTAAATGCCGAATTCTTATCAATAAGCGAAGCCTGTGTAAGCTGCATCTACGTGCATTGCACCCTTGCCGTTAACGCTTACTATGGCAACCTTTATGTTGAGCTCGGTTACGTTGCCGTCATAGGAATATTTGAATTCCTTGAGAGTGCCGTCCTCGATAACAACGGTGGCCTTTATGTTTGAATACTCTATTGCAGCGGAGTTTACGCTTGCCGCGCTTATAAAGCCCTTGATCTCACTGGAGATTTCATCTTGAGTGAGGAAGTCGTTTGTAAGCCTTGACATAGCCGTGCTCTTGTCATGCTGCGGAGAAGCCGCGTTTTCAACCTCAAAGGTGTAGGTGTTGCCGTCAACCTTAAGATTCTTGAGGTCGCCTGCCTGAAGAGAGGTTGCCTGAAGAGCATAGTTCTCGCCGTGATATTCAATCTGTTCGGCTGCGCTGCCGCCCTTTTCAATATCCATTTCCTTATCGCCTATACCGAGGAAGCCGCCTACAACGGAGTCAAGAGTTGCCTCGGAGTCGATACCCTGAATGATCTTGTTGAGAGCGCCTGTTGCATTTCCGACGTCAACAGGCTGAGTGTACTGAGCGGATCTCGTCCAGTGATAGCCTGCCGCAACCGCCTTTGCGGTAGCTGCGTTTATAGCCTCGGCTGCTGCCGCTGCGTCCACGCCTGCCTCGCCTGCCGCCGCATTTCCTCCGGAGGCATTGTTGCCCGATGTGCTGCTCTGAGAACCCGACTGCGAAGAACCGCTGCCGTTCGCGCTTGTATCCCAATCGGATTTGGACGCGCTGCCGCCGGCATTCTGCGAGCCGCTCTGTGTGGGAGCTGCCGAAACCGCTGCGACGCCCTTATTGTTAAGCGAAATATAGGTTACGCTGTAAACAAGCACCACTGCAAGCAGCCAAACTATCGCTCTTTCAAAGGTTTTTCCGAATATAATTCTCTTTTCCTTTTTGCGAGCTTTTTTAGCTTCGATTTCTTCGGGAGTTAACGTGACTTTTTCTTTTTTAGCCATTAATTCTAATCCCCTTTCTGACTGTTACGAGACTATCTTTATTCGGATAGTCAAATACACCTAATAATTTACCGTAAAAATACTTAAATGTCAATGAAATATTTGATTTTTTACTTACAATTTCACAAAAAAGTTACAGAAGTCGCACTTTGCGGCGTATGTTTTGCCGTAAGCGGAATTTCGCCGCGCTTTAAAATTCGGCGTGAATACAAAAAAATGAGACGAGGGTCGTGCGTTCACAAGGGAAACAGCAGAAAAAGGCGAACCCCTCGGATAATGCCGACGCATGTCCGAGGGATTAACGCATTATTGTGCAAAAAGATGTTATTTTGAAGCAAAACCGCCTTATGGAACTCAGTCAATTCGACATTTAAATTTTTTGCTCTCTTCTCGCTCGTCCGCTTATGTTGAGAGCAATCACGGTTATATCGTCGCAGCGAGCCTTGCCCTTTGCCTTTTTTGCGCGCAGGCTGATATTTTTCGCCTTGGTACTTGCTCTTTTTGCGCCACCGCTTTGCAGCTCCTCCTTTACCGCATTGTGCGCGTATTCGTACGCACCGTCGGACGCTATAATCACCGTATCGCCGTTTTCAAGCTGTCCCTCGCATGAGGAAAACGTCGCGTCGCGAAGTATTCCGGCAGGCAGAGCCGCCTTTTTTATTTCGAGCAGCTTGCCGTTTTGACGGCGAATCACGGACGGTGCCGCTCCCGCCTTATAAAAGACCGCCTTGCCGGTATACAGGTCTATTTTTACTATATCGAGCGTTGCGAGAGACTCGTCACGAGACTTTAAAAGGAGTGAGGAATTCACAAGCCTTAAGGCACTCTGAAACCCGAAGCCCGCCTTGACAAGCCTTGCCATAAGACCCGACGCCATAGCCGAATCGAGTGCCGCACGCGGACCCGTGCCCATACCGTCCGAGAGAATCACAACGTAATTTCCCCTGCCGTCGTAAAAGCTCTCAAACGTGTCGCCGCAGAGCTTTTCATTGTCAGCCGGTATCTGTGAGCACGCGCTCTCTACCGAATACGCCGTCTTTTCGCACAGCCTTACGCTTCTGTCGCCCTTTATCACGGGCAGCTCAAATTCTCTGTCGCACGTTTCGCCGACTGCGTCACGCAGCTTGCCTGTATTAAGGGAGGACGGCACCTCCGAAAAGGTGATTTCGCAAAACATTCTGCCGTTTTTGTCTCTTAAACACGATACGAAGTCGGTATCGCAGCAAAATCTGTCCCTGACCTTTTTCCTTATCCGCTCCGCCGTTTTCGTATCAAAGCTTACATCGCCGTTAAACTCGTTTTCGAGATCGCGCAGCATATCGCTTATGCCGCCGAACTGGTCGGCCGTGACAAGCCGCACCTCGTCTGTTTTTTTATCTGCCGCCTCCGAAAAGACGACGCCGAAAAACAGCCTTGAATATGTTTCGGCAAAAGAGGTCTGCCGTATACATCTGCTTGAAAACGGCGACGGGAGCTTATCGCGCGACATAACTCCGCCTTTTTTCAGCGTTTCATACATCTCGTCAAGTGCGTTCCTTGTTTCTTTGAAATTTTGCTCCCAACAAAAATCATATCTGCCGCATCCGCAGCAAACCGAGCTTTGAACCTCAAGCATCAGCTTTTCGCCGGCGCAGCTCTCCATTTCGGAAAGTCTTTTCGAAACCGCGCTCACGGAGCGTTCAATATCGTCTACGGCAGTTCTCGCCGCATGTATTCTGCGCCTTACCTCACCGTTTTCCGCCGACGCGTTCGCCGCCGAGTCCTTCGGCAAAAGAAGGCCCTCCGCCTTTATAAACAGGCTGTTCGGCAAAAACATAAACACCGCGCACGGTAAAGCGGCCTCTATAATCAAAAAATACTTTTCGCTGCCGCCGCCCGAAAACATATATGCGGTGAGGAACGACGCGAAAAAAGCAGGCGGTACAGCTCTTCTGCCGAGGCGCGAAAATGCGCCCGCAAGCATTCCGCCTACGGCAAACGAAGCCGAAACGGCTCCCGTATCGGAGCTTATCGCAATAAGTAAAAACGCAAGCATTCCGCCTACCGCACCGCCGGCCTCCTTATAAATCGCGGCGAAAAAAAGCACGCCGAATACCATTATCATTCTCGCAGGGGAGACCTCAAGCACGGTAAGACCCGACAGCGAGCACATAATAAGAAATCCGGAGCCCAAAACCGCCGACGCCTCCTCAAGAGTTACGCCGCGCACGGGCTTGCCGTTTTCAAGAACATATTGCGCAGTCGAAAAGAAATACGCCGCGGCAAATGCCGTTACACCCTCTCCGAGGTACAAAAGAAACGTCTCACCCGTCAGCCCGTTTGCAAAAAGCACCGCCATTCCCGACAAAAAGCAAGAGAGAAACGCAATGCACGACGGCAGCAGCCTGCCGTTTCGCACCTTTTCAAATTCTCTCATAACGCGTGCGAGAACTCCGGCACACACGCTCGCCGCTATCAGTCGAAGCGACGATATGCTGTCCTGGGTCAGGATATAACCTGCCGCCGCGCCGAGCCCCGCCGAGAGTATGTACTTATTTTCGGCCGCCGCGCAAAAAGCCACGCCGAACGGCGATACCGCCGACAAATTGCTCGCCGAAGCAAACAGCATACCGCATATAAAATATGCCACGTGCCGAAGCACCGCCCGCACGGGCTCGGGGAGGTCGTGTACCCTTTGCAAAACAGCCTGTCCGGTAAAATCGGAATTTTTCAAAAAAATCACCACGCCTTGTTATAATCTGCATAAAATACGCACTTTAAGAGATTATATCCGAGGCGCGGTGAAATAACCGTCGCTAAATGGGAGCGAAAATATTTTTTTATTCGGTTTAAATACGGGTTTCTGTAACAGTCGCTCGAATTACGGCTCGACATCAAACGGCTTCTGCGGAATTACAATGGCGCAGATGATGTAAAACAGTATCCCGGGGAAGCCTGCGGTGAATAAGGTCAGTGCCGTATAAACAAGGCGGACTATT
>OEIM01000819.1_pt1 | contig 11280 bp, 8 predicted proteins | sample 1538341 | NCBI WGS metagenome assembly OEIM01 (sample SAMN02324081, study PRJEB22366) | human gut metagenome | biome: human | place: Canada: Ontario | collected 2010-10 | reverse complement strand
AAGCGTCACTAAGAGCAAATAAAAAAGAAAGCCCGTAAGGGCTTTCTTTTTTTGCCGCGCATCTGAAAACCCCTTGCAAAAGGGGAAGGAATATGTTACCATGTACTTTGTATACAGTATCCCATACACATATAAGAGAGACTGCACTGCGCCCAAGCCCCGGCAGGGGAGGGAAAATCAGCAGAATTTGCCGGTTTTGCTTGCTTTTTCCCGCAGCAGCGGGTATAGTGTGTATAGAGCCGCCTGCTGCGGTATAAAAAGAAGGGGGCATAGAGAGATGACAGCCTTCACACCGGTGGACCCCGCCAATCCCCAGCGCGAGACGATATATACCCAGCTGAAAAACGCCATTATCAACGGCGATATCGCGCCGGATGAGCGCATTGTCGAAACAAAATACGCCGATATTTTCCGCGTCAGCCGCACCCCCGTGCGCGAAGCCATCCGTATGCTGGAGCGTGAGGGACTGGTGGTCTACGAGCCCCGTAAGGGCGCCGTGGCCCGGCCCAGGCTGACCCGTGCCGAGGTGGACGAGGTCTATACCATCCGTTCCGCCCTGCAGCTGCTCAGCGTGGATGCTGTGGTGCGGAACATCACCGACGCGCAGCTGGACGCCATGGAGGCCGACAACCGCGGCTGCGCCGAGGCGCTGGACAAGCATGACGTCGGTGCGTATTTCCGCCACCTGGACGAATTCAACGGCCTGTTGACCCAGAGCAGCAATATGCCCCTGCTCATCAAGCTCCTGGACCAGATCGAAAGCTACAGCGCCACCACGTCGTTTCAGAACCCGGAGCACGCCCGCTTCCGCGAGAGCGTGCTGTCCGATGACGAACGCCGCCGCCGTGCGTTGGCGGAGCACGAGGAGATCGTGGCGTCCTTGCGGGCCCGTGATGCGGATCGCCTCCGTCGGGTGCTCACCGCCCATACCGCTAACGTTCACGAGGCCGCACTCCAGCGCTACGGCAAGGAGGACTGACGAACAGACCCCATCTGCATGACGGATATGTACCATTTGCATGGCGGATATGTATCGCCCGCATGACGGATATGTACCATCTGCATAGCGGGTATGTACCGTCTGTATGACGGAATGTACCGCCTGCACGAGACCCCTGTGACCTGTCATGGGGGCTTCTCTTGAAGATGAAGTGTATACAGTATACATATAAGAGGAGGCATTTATGGACTGGGACAGAGTCATCTACAACGGCACGGTGGTCAACGATGACGGTATGCAGCGTGCCGATATCTACATCCGTGATGGCCGGGTCGCCGCCGTCACATCCGAGCGCCTGCCCGGCACCGTCGGTGAAACTACCGACGCTTCTGGCCGCTATATCCTGCCCGGCCTGATCGAGACCCACGTTCACTCCCGCGACGGCCGTCTGGCCACCGGCGAGAAGGAGGATTTCCGTTCCTCCACCGCGGCGGCTGCCGCCACCGGTATTACCACCGTGTTCGAAATGCCCAACTGCACCCCTACCATTCACTCGGCGGAGTCTCTCCGCGATCTTGTCTCGGTCATCCAGCCCAAGGCCCATGCGGATTTCTGCGTCTGGGGCCTGGCTTTGGGTGATGCCAATCTTGCCAGCCTGCCCGCTTTGGCGGAGGCCGGCTGCGTGGCCTTCAAATTCTTCTGGGGCTACGCGGTGGACCGCCGGGACAACAGCCTGATCTACAACTACCGTGAGGGCATGGACAACGTCCTCCCGCCCCCGGACGACGGCCAGATCTACCGCCTGTTCCGCGCTGTGAAGGCCACCGGCAAACGCCTGGGCATCCACGCAGAGAATTTCTCCATTGTTCGGGCCCTGACGCAGGAGGCCCTTGCCACCGGCGCGCAGGACTACGCCGCATTGCTGCGTACCCGCCCCGTCAGCTGCGAGACCTCCATTATCGACACCGCCATCGACATGGCCAAGGAGCTCTCCATGCCCCTGCACGTCCTCCATGTGGGTGTAGGCGACGGCGTGGAGCACCTTCGCCGCGCCAAGGCCGACGGCGTGGATGTCACCGCCGAGACCTGTACCCATTACCTGACCTTCACCGACCGCGACGCCCGCCGCTGCGGTGCGGTGATGAAGACTTACCCTCTCATCCGTACCGCCGCAGATCGCCAGGCAGTCTGGCAGGGCCTTGCGGATGGTACCCTGGACTGGGTCTGCTCAGATCACGCGCCCCACACCTGCGAGGAAAAGCACCGTTCCTTCTGGGATGCCCCCGCCGGAATCAGCGGTATCGAGGGTCTTTCTCCTGTGCTGCTCACCGCTGTCCACCGCGGCCTGCTGACGCTGCCCCGCGTGGCGGCGATCACCTCCGCCAATGCGGCCCGTACCTTCGGCCTCTATCCCCGCAAGGGCGTTATTCGCCCCGGAGCCGATGCCGACCTGGCCATTGTGGATATGTCCGCGGCCTACACCTTCCGTCAGGAGCAGATGTACTCTAAAGCCAAGTGGTCCCCCTATGACGGTATGTCCTTCCAGGGCCGGGTGGTCGAGACCATCCTCCGTGGCCGCACTACTATGCGTGACGGTCAGGTCCTGCCCGACTGCTTCGGCCAGTTCCTGCCGGTCTGCACCAAATAGCTTGTTTTCTTCCTTTACTCCTTTTCCTCCCCCTTGCACCGAACGGCTCCCGGGCGCGCGCCCGGGAGCCGTTTGGCTTTTTCCGCATAAAAGGGACCGCTGTATGGTGGCCCCTTTTGCTGTTTGGCAGCCGCCTTGTTGGTTTGGAATGTTTGGCACAAAGCGTTGCGGGTAACAGGGAATTCCGAAATGTCTACTGTGAAAAACAACAAAAGTTTTTCGCCGTGTTTAGGCAACTCTACAGAAATAGAGCCACGCCGGACCTTTTCCGTTGACAGATCACAAAAGAGATGGTATTTTGAAACTGTGCTCGAGCACAGTCAATTCGTGCTCGAGCACAAATGACACATCGCCAAGGGCGATACAAATTTCGGAGAGGAGAAGCGGACGCGTGACCATCAAGCAGATCGCCGAAAAAGCGGGCACCAGCCGCGGCACCGTCGACCGGGTGCTCAACGGCCGCGGCAACGTAAATCCCGAGCTGGCCAAGCGTATATTGGACATTGCCGAGCGTGAGCGCTACCAGCCTAACCAGCTGGCCCAGGCGCTTATTCGCTCCCGTCAGCGCACCCACATCGGCATGGTCATACCCTCCGTCGGCAATCCCTTTTTTGACGAGGTGCTCCGCGGCGCACAGAGCCGCGCCAGAAAACTCTCCAGCTACGGCACCACCCTTACCATCCGCGAGATCAAGGGCTACGACGCCGCCACGCAGCTGCAGGCCATGCGCCGGCTGGTGGCCGAGGGCGTGGACGCGCTGGCGGTCATGCCGCTGGATGTGCCCGAGGTCGCGGAGTACCTGCAGTCACTGCCCATACCGGTGGTCACAGTCAACACCGATATCGATATCGACCGTGTGGCCTTTATTGGCTGCGACTACTACAACAGCGGTATGATCACCGGAGATCTGGTGCAGCTCATGCTCAATGGCCGGGGCCGCGTGGCGGCTGTTATCGGCAGCACCAATGTCCGCGGCCATATGGACCGCGTGCGCGGTCTGCGGACCGCACTGGAGAGCACGCCGGAGATCACGGTGGACGCCGTGCTGGAAAATCAGGACGATGACGATGTCTCCTATCAGGTGCTGCGGGCCTATCTGGCGGACCACACGCCGGATATGGTGTGCTTTGCCGCCGCCGGTATCGACGGCGGTATGCGGGCCATCCTGGAAAGCGGAAAGAATATCCGCGTGCTGGCGGTGGACGGGACGGAGGCCGTGCTGCGGTATATGGAGGAAGGGCGCATTGCCGCCACTGTGACCCAGGAGCCCTTCGCCCAGGGGGACGAGGCGGTGCGTGTGCTGTTCGACTATATCCACACCGGACGGCGGCCCGCCGCCGGCGTGGTGTATACCCACAACCGTGTGCGTGTGCGGCACTCGCAGTAAGTTTGTGATCCGATCGGCACAGGCCGATGATGATTTAACTTTTTAACAGGAGGAATGTATCATGGGAAACAGACCGGTAACTCTTTGCACCTGCCAGTGGGCGGACCTGCCCTTCGATGAACTGTGTGCGCTGGCGTCCAAGATGGGCTATGACGGCCTGGAGGTCGCCTGCTGGGGCAACGGCATCGACATTGACCGTGCGTACAGCGATGACAGCTATGTGGCCTGGATCAAGGAGACCCTGGCGAAGAACAACCTGATCTGCAAGGCCCTGGCCTGCCACATCATCGGCCAGTGTGTGGGCGACGCTCCCGATCCCCGGCTGAACAACTTTGCTCCCGCGGCGCTGGCCGACAAGCCGGAGGAGATCCGCGCCTGGGCGATCGACACCATGAAGAAGGCCCCCGTGGTGGCCAAGAAGCTGGGCTGCTATGTGGTCACGGGCTTCACCGGCTCTCCCATCTGGAAGTGGCTGTATTCCTTCCCCCAGACCACCGAGGAGATGGTCGAGAACGGCTACGACGAGATCGTGCGCCTGTGGTCCCCTATCCTGGATGAGTTCAAGGCCAACGGCATCAAGTTCGCCCTGGAGGTCCATCCCGTCGAGATCGCTTTCGACTACTACTCCACCGAGAAGCTGCTGAAGAAGTTTGCCGACCGCCCCGAGTTCGGCCTGAACTTCGACCCCAGCCACCTGCTGTGGCAGGGCGTGACGCCCCATCTGTTCCTGCGCGACTTTATGGACCGCGTGTACCACGTCCATATGAAGGATGCGGCGGTGACTCTGGATGGCCGCAGCGGTCTGCTGGGCTCCCACATCGATTTCGGAGACCTGCGCCGCGGCTGGAACTTCCGCTCCCTGGGTCATGGTGACGTGAACTTCGAGGAGATCATCCGCGTGCTGAACGCCGCCGGTTACGACGGCCCTCTGTCCGTGGAATGGGAGGACAGCGGTATGGACCGTATCGAGGGCGCTACCGAGGCGGCCGCTTTCGTGAAGAAGGTGGACTTCAAGAAGTCCGATGTGAAGTTTGACGACGCTATCGCCAACTGAAACGCGATAAGGAGGACAATATGGGTATTCAGATCCGTTACGGCATGGTCGGTGGCCACATGAACGCCTTTATCGGCGAGGTGCACCGCAAAGCCATCGCCTTTGACCCCCGCGCACAGCTGGTGGCGGGCTGCTTCTCCACCAATGCGGAGAAGAACCGTGAGACCGGCGAGACCTACTCCCTGGACATGAGCCGCGTGTACCCCAGCTATGAGGCCATGGCCGAGGCGGAGAGCAGGCGTCCCGACGGTATCGATTTCGTCAGCATCACGACCCCGAACAACACCCACTACGACGTGGCCAAGTGCTTCCTGCAGCACGGAATTCATGTGGTATGCGAAAAGCCTCTGTGCTTTACCGTGGAACAGGCGCAGGAGCTGGTGGCCCTGGCCAAGGAGAAAAACCTGGTTTTCGGCGTCACCTATACCTATTCCGGCTACACCATGATGAAGGTGGCCCGCGAGATGATCGCCGAGGGCAAGATCGGCAAGATCGCCGCCGTCAATGCGGAGTATGTCCAGGAGTGGCTCATCGATGAGCTGGGCGTCCCCGGCGAGGGCACCACTAAGCTGTCCGTCTGGCGCGCCGATCCGGCGGTGTCCGGTATCTCCAACTGTGTGGGCGACATCGGCACCCACATCGAGAACTCCGTCCACTACCTGACCGGCCTGAACATCAAGCGTTTGGCCGCCACCGTGAACCGCTACGGCAAGGAGCTGGACCTGAACGCCAATATGCTCGTCGAGTACGAAAACGGTGTCAACGGCGCGTACTGGTGCTCTCAGATCGCGGCGGGCAAGCTCAACGGCCTGACCATCCGCATCTACGGCAGTGAGGGTGCACTGGAGTGGGAGCAGCACTATCCCGATTATCTGAAGTACACCCCCAAGGGCAAGCCCACGGAGACCCTATCCCGCGGTACCGGTTATATCACCGAGAAGGCCGGCGCGTACAGCCGCATCCCCTCCGGCCATCCCGAGGGACTGATCGTCGCCTTTGCCAACATCTACAAGAACATCATCAGCGCCATTCTGGCGGTGAAGGCGGGCGGTACGGCCAACGACGGCTCTTTCGACTATCCCACCGTCACCGACGGCCTCAACGGCGTGAAGTTCATTCACGCGGTCATCGACTCCGCAGCCAAGGACTCTGCCTGGGTGGAGCTGTAAGAACACGTTATAGGCGGACTTTGTCCGTATCTATAAAAAATTTTTAGGAGGAAACAACCATGAAGAAAGTACTGGCACTGATCCTTGCGCTGGTCATGGCCCTGTCTCTTGTCGCCTGCGGCGAGAAGAAGGACGATGACGCCAACAAGGACAACGATGCTGCCACGGGTAATCGCATCGCGATCCTGGTCCCCAATGCCGACCACGGCTGGACCGGCGCTGTGATGACCTATGCGCAGGAGAAGGCGCAGGAGCTGAATGACGCCGGCAAGTATGCCGCCACCGTCATCACCTCTTCTGACGCCGCCAACCAGATCCAGCAGGTGGAGGACCTGATCGAGAACAAGACCGCTGACTATGTGGTCATTCTGCCTCAGGACAACACCCTGGAGAACACCATGGCCAAGCTGGCCACCAGCGGCATCCCCTATGTGATGTTCGACCGTATCATCGACTCCGCTGCTTCCACTGCTGTTGCCTGCGTCAAGGGCGATAACAACGGCATCGGCGCCGAGACCGCCAAGCGCTTCATCGCCGACGGCATGAAGGCTGGCGACAAGGTCCTCATCATGCCCGGTGACAACTCTTCCGTTCCCACCATGCGTAACGACGGCTTCTTCAGTGTGCTGAAGGAAAATGGCTGGACCGAGGAGCAGATCGCTGCCATCCAGTCCACCGACTACACCGGCTGGAGCCGCAGCAAGGGCAAGGAACTGTTCATCAACTGGCTGGATGCCAGCACGGTTGAGGACATCACCGCCACCAAGTGGATCTTCACCCACGACGACGAGATCGCCATGGGCATCCTGGAGGCGCTGAAGAGCTCCGAGATCGACGCCGAGAAGAAGGATGCCTTCCTGAACGCCGGTGTGCATCTGGGCACCTCCTCCGGTCTGAACGAGATCTACTCCGTGCTGAAGGGCATCCATCAGAAGGATTACACCGCTGAGGTCGCCAAGCTGGCCGATCTGTTCTCCGTTACTTACGATCCCGCGATGATCAAGGCTGCCGTGGATGACATGGTTACCCACATCGAGGGCGGTACCGTCACCCAGGATCACGTCATCGCCGTGTCCGTGGTGGATGCTACCAACGTCAACGACTTCCAGGGCTTCGGTGACGCTGTCTCCAAGTAAGTAAAGTCGTTTCCGAGGGCTTCGCGGGCGCTTCGGCGCCCGCGGGGCACCTCCCCCTTCGCAGAAGGGATCTTATCAAACAGCAAAGAGAGGCGTGCGGCATGGAATTGCTGAAAATGACCAATATCACCAAATCATTCTCCGGTGTGGAAGTGCTTTCGCACGTTGATTTTTCCGTGGAGCGCGGGGAAGTACACGCGCTGCTGGGAGAGAACGGCGCCGGTAAGTCCACATTGATGAACATCCTGGCGGGTGTGCATCAGCGGAATGAGGGCGAGATCGAGTTTGACGGAGAGCAAATGCACGACATTTCCGTCAAGCGGACAGAACAGGCAGGTATCGCCTTTGTACACCAGGAGTTGAACCTGTTTAACGATCTGAAGGTGTACGAGAACATTTTTCTTCGCAAAGAACTGCTGACCAAGCTGGGCACGCTGGATAAGCGGGCCATGCTGGAGCAGACGCGCCAGCTGATGAGCGACCTGGGCGTGGATATCGACCCCAACGCCCTGGTAGACGAGCTGGAGACCAGCAAAAAGCAGCTGCTGGAGATCGCAAAGGCACTTCACGCCAATGCGAAGCTCTTTATTCTGGACGAGCCGACCACCGCGCTGAACAACGCGGAGATCGAGCACCTGTTCAGTATCGTGCGGCGATTGAAGGAGCAGGGTAAGTCCTTCATCTTCATCTCCCACAAAATGAACGAGATATTTACCATCGCGGACCGCTACACGGTCCTGCGGAATGGATGCTTTATTCAGTCGGGCAATATTGCCGACACCACGCCGGAGGCCGTCACCCGTCTGATGGTGGGCAGCAGCTACTCCGAGGCCTCGGTGTACCAGCCCCGCCAGCTGGGTGATGTGGCGCTGAAGCTGGAGCACCTCAGCGGCGAAGGGTTCGAGAACGTGGACCTGGAGGTGCGTAAGGGCGAGATCATCGGCCTGACGGGCCTGAAGGGTGCCGGCGTCAGTGAGATGATGCAGGCGATCTTCGGCGCGATTCCCATCAACTCGGGCACGGTGTATGTCAACGGAGAGCCGCTGCACCACGGCGGCATACATAACGCCATGCGCCACAAGATCGGCATGATCCCCGCCAACCGCAAGGAGAACTCCGTCATCCCGGACTTCACCCTGCTGGAGAACAACTACATCTCCGAGCACACGCTTTCTGCCAATCACCAGCTGATCCGCGGGCGGAAAGAGGTGGCGCAGTACAACAGGATGCGGGATATGCTGAACATCAAGGCCAACAGCCATGACGACCTGATCCTGTCACTGTCCGGCGGCAACCAGCAGAAGGTGATCCTGGGCCGGTGGCTCACCACCGAGGCGGATATCCTTATCATGGATAACCCCACCCAGGGTATCGACGTGGGTGCCAAGGCGGAGATCTACAAGCTGATCCTGGAGCTGGCCGAGAAGGGCAAGACCATCTTGGTCAACACCCTGGAGATACCGGAGATACAGAAGATCGCGGATCGCTGTGTGGTGTTCTACCACGGGCATATCCAGACCATTCTGCCCCGTGAGGAGATCACGGAGGAGAGAGTCATGCTGTATGCGACCAATGTGATACACGCAACGGAGGGAGAGGTAAACGTATGAGTCAGAACACGGAACTGAAGGCCCAGGCCAAAAAACCGGGGCTGAACAAGAAGGGCATTGCCGCCTGGATCAATAATTACAGCTTTATCCTCATCGCACTGGCGATCTTCATCGCCTATCTGTTTATCAACCACGGCGCGACCACCTGGAGTGGCGTGATGAACATCCTGCGGCACTCCGCTGTGGTGGGCATCATGGCCTTCGGCATGGGCCTGGTCATCATCACCGGCGGCATCGACCTGTCCGTGGGCTCCATGCTGGCGCTGGTGGGCAGCTTCTCCGTGGTGGTGTTCAATGCCACGGACAGCGTGTTCCTCACATTGCTGTTCGCCCTGGTGGCCGGCGGCTTGTGCGGCCTGTTCAACGGTGTGCTCATCGGCCTGGTGAAAATGCCCGCGTTCATCGTGACGCTGGCCACAATGCTGATCTTCCGTTCGGTGGCTCAGTACTACCTGCGGACTACCGGGTCCTCCATCTTCAACATGACCGGCACGTTGGACCACTATGCCAGCTTCTACGGCTTCGGCCAGCTGAAGATCGCCACCGTTCCCGTGGTGGGCATCGTGCTGCTGGTGGTCACGGTCATCATGGTGTTCATATCCACCTGCACCAAGTTCGGCAAGACCGTCTATGCCCTGGGCAGCAATGAGCGCGCCGCAGCCCTGGCCGGTATCAACGTCAACCGTACCCGTGTGGCGGTCTATGTCATCACCGGCATACTCACCGGCCTGAGCGCTTTCCTGTGGCTGGCCATGAACGGCTCCGTCGACCCGGCCACCCTCGGTAAGAGCAACGAGATGTACGCCATCGCCGCGGTGGTCATCGGCGGTATCAGTATGAGTGGCGGCAAGGGCAAGCTGCTGGGCGTTCTGTTCGGCGCCATGAGCTATACCATCATCGACAAGATCATCGCCTCCCTGCAGGTGGACGCTCTGATCAACGATACCATCAAGGGCTCGATTTTGCTGGTGGCCGTTATCATCCAGCTGGTGGTGCCCATGATCCGTTCCCGCGTAAAAACGAAACATACTTCGGAGGTGTAATAACATGAAAAAGTACGCTGATGTGAGTAAGGTCGTCTACGATCCCAAGGGGACCGACCCCTTTACCTTCCGTTGGTATGACCCGGACGAGGTCATCGCCGGCAAGAAAATGCGTGAGCATCTGAAGTTCGCGTTGAGCTATTGGCATACCATCGACGCCGAGGGCGTGGATATGTTCGGCTCCGGTACCATGGATAAGTCCATGGGCCAGACGGACCCCATGGCCAAGTTCCGCGCCAAGGCGGACTTCGCCTTCGAGCTGATGGAAAAGCTGAACATCGACTACTACTGCTTCCATGACGTGGACATCGCCCCGGAGGGCGCTACCCTGGCCGAGAGCATCGCCAACTTCCGCGTGATGGTGGATTATCTGTACGAGCTGCAGAAGAAGACCGGCAAGAAGTGCCTGTGGGTAACGGCCAACAACTTCGGCGACAAGAAGTTCATGGCCGGTGCCGCCACCTCCTGCTGCGCCGATGTGTTTGCCGCTGCCGCTGCCAAGGTCCGGGCCTGCCTGGACGCCGCGGTGAAGCTGGGCGCCACCGGCTATGTATTCTGGGGCGGCCGCGAGGGCTACGACACCCTGCTGAACACCGACATGGGGCTGGAGCTGGACAACATGGCCCGATTCCTGCGTATGGCCCGTGACTACGGCCGCAAGATCGGCTTTACCGGCGATTTCTATCTGGAGCCCAAGCCGAAGGAGCCCACCAAGCACCAGTACGACTTCGATGTGGCCACCTGCATGAACTTCCTGCGGAAGTACGACCTGACGGCGGATTTCAAGATGAACATCGAGGCCAACCACGCCACCCTGGCGGGCCATACCTTCGAGCATGAGCTGCGTACTGCCATCGTCAACGGCAGCTTCGGTTCCATCGACGCCAACGAGGGCGACTATCTGCTGGGATGGGATACCGACCAGTTCCCCGCCAACGTGTACAGCGCCACCTACTGCATGATGGAGGTCCTCCGCGCCGGCGGCTTTACCAACGGCGGCCTGAACTTTGACGCCAAGGCCCGCCGTCAGTCCAACACCTTCGAGGACATCCTGCTGGCCTATATCTCCGGTATGGACACCTTCGCTCTGGGCCTCCGCAAGGCGCTGGAGCTGAAAGCGGATGGCCGTCTGGACCAGTTCGTCAAGGAGCGCTACAGCAGCTATGACAGCGGCGTGGGCAAGAAGATCGTGGATGGTGAGATGACCCTGGAGTCTCTGGCGGATTACGCCGAGGGCCTCAAGAGCTTCGATGTGCCCAGCGGCCGTCAGGAGTATCTGGAATCTGTGGTCAA
>OEIM01000814.1_pt1 | contig 11341 bp, 6 predicted proteins | sample 1538341 | NCBI WGS metagenome assembly OEIM01 (sample SAMN02324081, study PRJEB22366) | human gut metagenome | biome: human | place: Canada: Ontario | collected 2010-10 | reverse complement strand
CCCAGTCGGCGGCATTCTGATATTGCAGGCTCTTGGTGTCGAGTACCACTTTGGTGACACCATCTACCAGGTGCTCTACTGTAGGAGCGTCAAAAGCATTGGCAGCGATGCTGCCGTTGGTATAAGTCCACATGAACATAAAAGCAAACCAGCAGAAGAACTGTACCAGTCCGATAGTCCAGAATGCTTTCGGAGCGTTGATAAGCAGCTTTAGCATGTTGGTCTTTTCATGTTCCTCTTCTTCGGTGATGCCGTGATACTCTGCATATTCGGCAGGCGGCATCTCTTTTACTTTGATCGAAGTGTAGATGACGCAGAAGATAAGGATGGCCGCTCCGATGTAGAATGAGTAAATCACCGAGTCGGGGATTACTCCTTGGGGAGCTGTATTGCTGATGCCAATCCATGCAAAGATGAACGGGAAGAGATAACCCACCAGGCTACCTGCATTGCATAGAAAACTCTGGATGGAGTAGGCGAGTCCTTTTTGTTTCTCATTCACCATGTCGCCCACCATCATTTTGAAGGGTTGCATGGCCATATTGATGGAGGTGTCGAGGAACATCAGCGATACCAGTCCGAAAATCATGGCTGTACTTACTGCCATGCCGAAGCTTCCGGCATTGGGTAGCAGGCACATGACGAGTACGGCCACCAACGAACCTATAAACAGATAAGGGATGCGCCGCCCGAAGCGTGTCCAGGTCTTGTCACTGGCGGCTCCCACGATGGGTTGTACAATGATACCTGCCAACGGCGGTAATATCCAGAAATAACTCAAATTATGCGGGTCTGCACCCAAAGTGGAAAAGATACGGCTGATGTTTGCACTCTGCAAAGCATATGCAATCTGTACGCCGAGAAAACCAAAGCTGATGTTCCACAGCTTCCAGAAACTTAAATCGGGTTTTACTTTCATGATGGTTCAATATGTTTTATTATTTCGTTGTTCCTCTTATCACCAGATTGGTACGTACTATCTTGTTGTTGCTTTTCTCTTCTCCCTCCAGCTTTCCGGTCAGAATGCTGAAAGCGCTTTTACCTACTTCCTCGCCATGCTGCTCCACGGTAGTCAGCTTCGGGTCGGTGCTTTGGGCAATGGCTCCGTCGGTGAATCCGCAGATGGATACTTCATCGGGAACTTTTATGCCGACCAGTTTGCAGGCATACAGTATGCCCGAAGCTGTTTCGTCGTTGATGGCGAAGAAACCGTCAGGACGGTTTTCGCTTTCCAGCAGGTCGGGAGTGATGGAGATGGCGCGTTCACGGGTGTCGCACAACAGAATCATGCTGTCGTCCACTGGAATTTTATACTTCTTCATGGCATCCAGGTAGCCGTTCCGGCGATTCTTGGTAATCTCCAGGTGGGGAGCCGCACTATAGAAAAGGATACGCTTGCATCCGGTCTGTATCATGTATTCCACGGCTGCAAAGGAGCCGGCATAGTCGTCCACCACCACTCGCTCGGTTTTCAACCCCGTACATATACGGTCGTAAAAGACGATGGGAATGTCGTTGTTCAGCAGCTCCTGATAATGGTCGTATTTGGAAGTATCCTTGGCAAGTGAAGCGATGACTCCGCAGACACGGGCGGCAAGGAAAGAATGCACAATCTTCACTTCCTGCTCGTACGATTCGCTGCTCTGCGCCACTATGATATTATATCCGGCATCCGCCGCTGCTTTCTCAATTCCACTCAATACGCAGGAAAAGAAGTGGTGTACCAATTGGGGAACGATGACGCCGATGGTATTGCTGCGGCTTGCGCGGAGGTTTACAGCCAGTACATTGGGCTTATAGCTATGTTCGCGCGCATAGGCATGGACAAGATCACGAGTTTCCTTGCTGATGTCCGGATTGTCTTTCAGCGCTCTTGACACGGTAGAAGGGGAGACATTCAGCGCCCGGGCAATATCCTTGATGGTAATCTGCGGTTTATTCATGGTATAGTTTTGAGGACAAAGATAAGGTAAACTTCCCTAATCCGATTGCAAAAATAACGTAATATGGTAAATTGGGCTTATTCGTTGAGGTTTATCGGGTTGTAAGTTTGTGCAAACGATTGCAGACACCCGTATTTTGACAAATAGAGGTGATATATAGTTCTATATTCCCTAAATGCTTATATTTGCAGTATGCAATTAATGATGATAACGCCATGAAACACATGAAGTTCTTGACTTTCTTTTTTTGTATTGCCTTTGCCGTATTTGCATGCAGCAGCAATAATGAGACAGATCCCAACGCCGGTGGACTTCCCGATAAGGAGGAACCTCTGGTTACGGACTTTGCTAAAGGTGCCGACATCAGTTGGGTGACGGAGATGGAACATAAGGGTATGAAATTTTACAATACCTCCGGTGTGGAGACCGATTGTTTCCAGCTGATGAAGGATTTGGGCCTGAATGCGGTTCGACTCAGAGTATGGGTCGACCCCAAAGAACACGATAACTGGTGCAATACGGCCGATTTGGTGACGAAAGCCAAGCGTGCCGCAGAGCTGGGCATGGACGTAATGGTAGACTTCCATTACAGTGACTGGTGGGCCGACCCTGGACAGCAGCATAAGCCTGCTGCATGGAAAGGACTGAACTTGGCCGACTTGAAGAAAGCCGTCGCCGGTCATACTGCCGATGTACTTAATGCGCTGAAAGCGGCAGGAGTTACTCCCAAGTGGGTTCAGGTAGGTAATGAAATCCGTTCGGGGATGCTCTGGGATGAAGATGCTGCATTGAGTGGTGCGTCCTATGATGTGAGGGAATGTGATGTAAAGGGTTCCAACAGCACTTCCGAGAAAGTGAAATACCGTAAGAACTTTGCCAACCTGGCTGCTTTTATCAATGTAGGATACGATGCGGTAAAGTCCGTCTTCGACGATGCCATTGTCATCGTCCATCTGGACAATGGATATGACAACGAATTGTATACCTGGTTCTTTAATGAACTGAAAGCCAATGGCGGTAAGTGGGATATGATAGGCATGTCGCTCTATCCTTACTGGACGATGCTCGAGCACAAGGAATATACAGCTGATAGAACTATCACCGAGTGTATTGCCAATATTAATAGTGTAGCCCGGAAATACAACTGTGACGTGATGGTGGTGGAAACCGGCATGGAGTGTGCTGACGACAAAGGGAATCTGGCAAGTGCTTCCGTGCTGGCAGAAGGGAAACGCCAACTGGCACGTATCCTGAAAGAGTGCAAGGAGAATACCGGTGGACGCTGCAAGGGTGTGTTCTACTGGGAACCGGAATGCAGGCCGAACCAATATCGGCTGGGGGCATTCACTGAAGACGGCCGCCCCACTGTGATAATGGATGCTTTTAAATAATTATATTAACAAAATCTTTTAAAGAAGAATGAGAAAGACAATACTTATCTTTTCCTGCTGCGCTTTTTTTGCCTTGGCGGCAATGGCGCAGCGTACAGAAGCATTGTTGGAAAAGAACTGGAAGTTCACCAAGGGAGATGTTCCCGAAGCAACACAAACAAATTTCGACGACAGTAAGTGGGAAACAGTGACCATTCCTCATGATTGGGCCATCTTTGGTCCGTTCGACCGTAACAACGATTTGCAGGAGGTAGCGGTTACGCAAGACCTTGAAAAGCAAGCTTCCGTAAAGACCGGGCGTACCGGAGGGTTGCCTTATGTGGGTGTCGGTTGGTATCGTACGGCTTTTGATGCTTCTGCAGACAAGCAGGTCACTCTGGTTTTCGATGGTGCTATGAGTGAGGCTCGGGTCTATGTCAATGGGAAAGAAGCTTGTTTCTGGCCTTTCGGATATAACTCTTTTCATTGCGATGTTACCGGTTTGCTGAATGCCGACGGTAAAAACAATGTGCTGGCTGTCCGTCTGGAAAACAGACCCCAGTTCTCCCGTTGGTATCCGGGGGCGGGATTGTATCGCAATGTCCGCCTGGTTACTACGGAACGTGTTCATGTTCCGGTTTGGGGTACACAGCTCACCACACCGCATGTTTCTGCTGAATACGCTTCCGTGCGTCTGCGTACTACAATACGGAATGCCGGTGATGCGGATGTTCGTATTTCTACTGATATTATTGCGCCGGACGGTAAGATAGTAGCCCGTAAGGATAATAGCCGGAAAATTAATCACGGACAGCCATTTGAGCAGAATTTTCTGATAAATGCTCCGTCTCTGTGGTCCCCTGAGACACCTTATTTATATAAGGCAGTATCTAAGATTTATGTAGATGGCAAACAGACTGACGAATATACCACGCGTTTTGGTATCCGCAGCATTGAGATTATAGCTGATAAGGGATTCTTCCTGAATGGTAAGCACCGTAAATTCCAGGGGGTATGCAATCACCACGATTTGGGCCCGTTGGGTGCGGCTGTCAATGTGGCTGCTCTTCGCCGTCAGTTGACATTATTGAAGGATATGGGATGTGATGCAGTCCGTACCTCCCACAATATGCCTACACCCGAATTGGTGGAACTCTGTGACGAGATGGGCTTTATGATGATGTTGGAACCTTTCGATGAATGGGATATTGCCAAATGTGAGAATGGTTATCACCGCTATTTCAACGAATGGGCAGAAAAGGATATGGTAAACATGCTGCATCATTATCGGAACAATCCTTGTGTGGTAATGTGGAGTATAGGAAATGAGGTTCCTACCCAATGTAGTCCCGAGGGCTACAAAGTGGCTTCTTTCCTGCAGGATATTTGCCATCGCGAAGACCCTACACGCCCCGTTACTTGCGGTATGGACCAGGTAACTTGCGTGCTTGCCAACGGGTTTGCGGCAATGATTGATGTACCCGGTCTTAATTATCGGGCTCACCGTTATGTGGAGTCTTATGAGACTCTTCCACAGAATATTGTGCTCGGTTCGGAGACGGCTTCCACTGTAAGTTCTCGTGGTGTCTATAAATTTCCCGTACAGAAGGGTGCCAGTGTGATGTATGATGACCATCAGTGCTCCGGTTATGATGTGGAGTGTTGTTCCTGGTCGAATCTTCCCGATGAGGATTTTGCTTTGGCTGATGATTATGACTGGACAATCGGACAGTTCGTCTGGACGGGCTTTGATTATTTGGGTGAGCCTTCTCCTTATAGTACGGATTCCTGGCCCAGCCACAGCTCCGTTTTCGGTATCATAGACTTGGCAAGCCTCCCCAAAGACCGTTTCTATCTGTACCGCAGCCTATGGAACAAGCAGGCAAATACCTTGCATGTCCTTCCGCACTGGACGTGGCCGGGCAGGGAAGGGGAGAATACTCCGGTTTTTGTTTACACCAGCTATCCCAGTGCCGAACTGTTCGTCAACGGAAAGAGTTATGGCAAACAACGGAAACTTACTGCTGATGAAAGCCGTGCTTTGGAAGGTCAGGACTCCCTTGCTTTGCAGCGTCGCTATCGCTTGATGTGGATGGATGTTCCTTATGAACCGGGCGAAGTGAAAGTGGTAGCTTATGATGCTTCCGGTAAGCCTGCAGAAGAAAAGGTGATTCGTACCGCTGGCAAGCCCCATCATCTGGAGCTGGTTGCCGACCGCACCCGCTTGTCTGCCGATGGTAAGGACCTGGCATATATCACAGTCCGTGTCGTGGATAAGGACGGTAATCTTTGTCCGGCAGACAGCCGCATGGTAAGCTTCTCGGTGAAGGGTGCCGGAAAATATCGCGCTGCTGCCAATGGAGATGCTACCAGCCTCGATTTGTTCCATCTGCCCAAGATGCCGGCTTTCAGCGGTCAGCTGACGGCTATTGTGCAGAGTGGCGAGCAAGCCGGTGAGATTGTGTTTGAGGCAAGGGCTAAAGGATTGAAGTCCGGAAAGCTGGTACTTTATACTTCAGAGAAATAAATAGCACTATTTGCTTCCACTCTACCACACCTGCTCTGTAACCCTTTGTTCATCGGTGTTTGAGGTGCGGTGGAAGCAACAGAAAAAGGTGGAAGCAAATTTTGCTTCCACCTCTGTTTTTAGGGCCGACATGATGTTAACTTGTTGTAATGTAATAAGTTAATATCATGTCGGCCATTTTGTTAATATCGTGTTAATGGCATATTAATATTGTGCAGACACGTTATTCATATCCTGAAAGTATGTTGCTTGGTTTATACATGCCTGGCATTTCTTCAGTAAAAGCTTTGTGTTTCTTTTGTTTTGTCTTGATGTTGTGTAGTGCTTAACGGTCGTAAAGCGATTTGTTGACGGCCGTAAAGCGATCTGCCAACGGCCATCAACAAATCGCCTAACGGTCGTTAGGCGGTGAAAATATCTGTAGTTCAGTAGAATAATCATATATGTTATGTGCAAGAATGCTACATGTGTAGTGGAAAGAAACGCTGTATTATGATATATCAAGTGATTTCCCTATCTTGTGCAACCGCATGCAATCGTTTGCACTGTTCGTTTCTCACATTTTGCTCTTTCTTTATACTTTACTAAATTAATAAAGCATATTTTTGTTGCGTCATGCTTTAGGTACTTGAAAGACGTTAGAAAACAAAAGTACGAAAATTATTTTTCGAATAATATATATAGGTAATTAATATTGTTAACTTTAATTTATTAAATGCATGAAGCAAGTTAATCTTAGAATCTGTCAAACGATTCTTACCCTAATGTTGGGGTTGTTCTTATCAATTGGCGCTTATGCACAGAACATTACCGTGAAAGGGCATGTGAAAGATGCCACGGGATTGGAAGTGATTGGTGCAAATGTCGTAGAAAAAGGTGATACTACGAATGGTACGATTACTGATTTAGATGGTAATTTTACGTTGACTGTTCCTAAAGGCACTACATTGACTGTATCTTTTATTGGTTATAAAACTCAGGATGTGGTGGTTGACTCTCCTACTATTATGGTAACACTGCAGGATGATGCAGAATTATTAAGTGAAGTTGTAGTTATTGGTTATGGTTCTGTTAAAAAGAATGACTTAACAGGTTCTGTAACTGCCATTAAAGCAGAAGAAATTAATCGTGGTGCGATTACTTCTCCTGACCAAATGTTGCAAGGTAAGGTTCCGGGGTTGTTAGTGACTCCCGCGTCTGGTGACCCTACGGGAGGTGCTACAATCCGCATTCGTGGTGCAGCTTCTTTGTATGCTAGCAATGACCCGCTGATTGTTATTGATGGTGTTCCTATTACTCCGGAAGGTGGTGCAGGTATGGCGAATCCATTGGCATCGGTAAATCCCAATGATATTGAATCTTACACCGTCTTGAAAGATGCATCAGCTACGGCAATTTATGGTTCACGTGCTTCCAATGGTGTAATTATTATTACTACTAAAAAAGGTAGTGGCGATAAAATGAAGATCAGCTATAATTCGAGTTATAGTTTGAAACAAAACACTTCTACATTGGATGTGATGACTGGAGACCAGTACCGTAATTATGTAAATGAAGTTTATGCAGGCACTGACCGTTTGGCTAATATACAATCCATGATGGGAACCGCTAATACAGATTGGCAGGACTTGATTTATCGTACAGCTTTTTCTACCGATCAGAATGTCAGCCTTTATGGTAGTGTGAAGGAGAAACTTCCATACCGTGTAAGCTTGGGATATACTTATGATGAAGCCACATTGAAAGTTGGTGATAACCAACGTGCCAACATGTCCATAAGCTTGACTCCGAAGTTCTTCCAGGATCATTTGTCTGTAAATCTTAATGCAAAAGGCATATATAATCGTGCCAATTATCCTAATTCAGGAGCTATTGGTGACGCTATTAGTTTTACCCCGACTGTTGCTCCTAAAATGGAAGATGGCAGCTATTTCAATTGGTATGCATCTGATGGTTCTGCTAATACAATGGCAAGTATTAATCCTTTGTCGCAGATATATGATCCTTACAATGTGAATGATACATGGCGTTCTATGGGAAATATGCAGTTGGATTATAAAATTCATGGTTTTGAGGATCTTCGTTTGAACTTGAATCTGGGATATGACTTTTCACGTACAACTGGTACCACTTACAATGAATTAGGCTCAATTCTTTCCAAAAGAGCTGGTGCAGCCGACTATTATAAAGAGTATGCCAATCAGAACTCCAATACACTTTTGGAATTTTACGGTAATTATAATAAGGAGTTTGGTATTCACCACTTGGATGTAATGGCAGGTTATTCTTGGCAGCATAATTATGTGAAGTATAATCAAACTGAGTATTATAATAATGACCGTTCTAAAGTTTATCTGCAAAAGCCGACTGATAGACGGGAGTATTACTTGCTTTCCTTCTTTGGGCGTATTAATTATTCTATTAATTCCAAATATTTGTTCACTTTCTCATTGCGCGATGATGCGTCTTCACGCTTTTCCAAAGATAATCGTTGGGGACTTTTCCCTTCTGCGGCTTTTGCATGGAATGTGGCAGAAGAAGGTTTCCTAAAAGACAATAATTTCTTCTCAAGTATGAAACTTCGTTTGGGGTGGGGTAAAACTGGGCAGCAAGATATAGGTATGGACCGTTGCTATGCTTATCAAGCAAAATATACCGAATCTTCCGCTCTGACTACTCAAATACCTTGGGGCAATGGATACATTTACACATTGGCACCAAATGCATATAATCCCAATATTAAGTGGGAGACTACTGAAACTTATAATGTTGGTTTAGACTTTGGAATTTTTGGTGGCCGTATTAATGGTAATATTGATGCTTATTTGCGTAAAACATATGATTTGCTGAATGATATCAATACTCCGATGGGCTCTAACTTCTCTAATAAAGTTATTTCCAATGTTGGTGATATGAAGAATATGGGATTAGAGTTTAACTTGAACTTCATTCCTATTGAAAAGAAGGATATGCGCTGGACTATTAATGTGAACGGAACTTGGCAGAAGACAGAGATTACAAAACTGACGAATACAGGCGGTGATGACTATCTGGGGGTTCAGGTTGGTGCAGGTATGAGTAGTATTGGTGGTTATACTTCTCTGTATCGTGTGGGGTATACTCCTTATACTTATTATCTGTTCCAGCAGGCTTATGATGAAAATGGAAAAGCCATTGAAAATACGTTAGTGGACCGTAACGGTGATGGACAGATTACAGAAGATGACCGTTATGTGACTGGTAAGAGTATTTTGCCGAAATTCTTCTTCGGTATCGGTTCTCAGTTCACTTATAAAAAATGGGACTTTGGTTTTAATGCTCACGGATCTTTAGGGGGGTATGCGCTGAATAAGGTTGCTAAGAATAATTCGACTTCATACTCGGACGACCATAGTAAAGGATATATCAATAACTTGTCTACTTATTGCTTGAAGACTGGATGGACTGAAGCCTTGACTGAGTACCAGCAAGTTTCAGATATGTTCCTGGAGAATGCTTCTTTCTTCCGTCTGGATGATATTAATGTAGGTTATACTTTTGATAAGTTTGCTCATTGGAATGGAAAAATCCGTGTAGGAGCTTCTGTACAAAATGTATTTACCATCACTAAATATAGTGGGCTTGATCCTGAGCTTACAGCAGCAGATGGTGTAGATAACAATTTGATTCCACGTCCTCGTCTCTACACCGTGCGTCTGAATATTAATTTCTAAACTAGAGAATGTACATGATTATGAAAAAGATTATATATAGCTTGGCAATTGTAGCGTCTATGTTGACGTTGAATGCTTGTATCGGAGATTTGGATACATTGCCGTTAAATGAAACGGATAAGACTGCTGGGCAGGCTTATCAAACATTGGAGGATTTTGAAAAAGGATTAGCATATATCTATGGTTCTTACTCTTTGGTTAGCCAGAATGATCCGGGTAGTTCTGACATAGCGGTAGAAGATGTCGGTCAGAGCGAATTGATACGCCAGTATGTTGTAATAAATGAGATGTCTGGAGATGTTCTGAAGTGTACATGGGGGGATAGTTATATTACTGATACACAGAATAACTCATGGACTTCTACTCCTAATGCTGCTACGATAGCGGTGTATACACGCTGCATGGTGACTGTGACCCGTGCCAATGAATTCTTGCTTCAAAGTAAAGGTTCTTCTGTAGAAGGAGTTGCCGGTCTTCGTGCAGAAGCGCGTTTTTTGCGTGCGTATGCCTATTATATGCTGATGGACTTGTATGGTAATCCTCCTTTTGCCCTTGAAGAAAATATTGGTGGAGAACTGCCTTCGCAGATAGGACGCACAGCCTTGTTCCAATGGATTGAAAGTGAATTATTGGATTTGGTTTCCGGTAGTGATATGCCGGCTGTTGGTACTGTTGGTTATCCACGTGTAACGAAAGGTACAGCCCAGGCTTTGTTGGCGCGTATGTATCTAAAAATTAAGAAAAGGAGAAAAAGACACTATGAAATACCGGCACAGCTCGTTGGGCAGATGCTCGTTCGGCGGCTGAGGCTACTATTGGTATGGGATACCAACTATGTAATAATTATGAAGAACTCTTTATGCAGGATAACAGTGAAAACGCTAATGCTCAAAAAGAGATGATTTTTGCAATTGGTTACGATCGTGATAGAACTCAGAGTTGGGGGGGGACAACACATTTGGTTTCCGGTAGTTTGGATGATGCCAATAGTGAAGCTATTGCAAAAGAACTGGGATATCCGGAAGGAAGCCATATCGCTCGTGAAAGATGGAACGGGTATCATGTCCCGAATGAATTTGTTGAATATTTTGAATTATCTGGCGTTGAGTGGGGTGGTTCTGGTATAGGATATGATAGAGCTGCCAGTGATAAACGTGCATTCTTCTCTAACGTAGGTTGTGTAGAGGCATTTGATAAGTCAAAAGCAGAAACAGGATGGAGATGCTGGAAATTTTCAAGTCGTGACTCTCAAGGAAACATTTACTCAAGTGATAGCTATGAGAAGTTCTCTTCCATTGATTTCCCGATGATTCGTCTGGCTGAAATGTATCTGATTTATGCAGAGGCACAAGCTCGTCTGGATGGCGGAATAACAACAGATTCTAAAGCATTGGGATATGTTAAGGCTTTACGTGATCGTGCGGGAGTTTCTATGCCTTCGTCCATTGATTTGGATTTTATCTTGAAAGAGCGCGCTCGCGAACTGATGTTGGAAGGACATCGTCGTACAGACTTGATCCGTTATGGGTATTTTACTTCCATGTCATTCCCTTGGCCTTATAAGGGTGGTGTACCTGACGGAAGAACTGCTTTACCATCATATCGTACAATTTATCCGATTTTGAGTACCGATTTGACCGAGAATCCTAATTTGGTTCAGAATCCTGGTTATTAATACATCAATAAGAAACTGTAATGATAAAACTTTAGCAATATGAGACTATTTAAAAATATAATGCTGTTTGCAGCAGTTGCGACAGCTCTATTCACTTCGTGTGAAACGGATGT
>OEIM01000788.1_pt1 | contig 11575 bp, 10 predicted proteins | sample 1538341 | NCBI WGS metagenome assembly OEIM01 (sample SAMN02324081, study PRJEB22366) | human gut metagenome | biome: human | place: Canada: Ontario | collected 2010-10 | reverse complement strand
TTATGAAAAAACAACAATGTTAATCAAAAAACACCTCGGAGAAATCCGAGGTGTTTTGGGTTATGTTTTATTATTTCTCGTTCTTGGCGTTTGCAGCGTCAGCATCTGCCTTGGCTTTATCGTAAACAGCCTTTTGCTGAAGGATTGCTTCAGGTGTTACGCTGTTTGTGCCGTCGCCGAGCTTATAAAGTGATGAGGTGTCTGTGTTTGTGTCGTCAACATACCAGCTGTTGCCGATTTTAACAACATAAACCTGAACCTCGCCGACTGTTGTGCCGTTTTCAAGTTTAACTTCAGCGGTGCAAATGCTCACTGCGTTAAACTTGTCTGACGAATCAAGGTTTTTGTAGCCGTTGATATAGTTTGTTTTGTTTTGATGTTTCTTGTCAACATCCTTAAGACCGAATTGGTCCGCTCTCTTTTCGGCATCGTCAACAAGCGGAGCAATTCTCTTTTTGTATTCCTCTGCATAGGTTTTAACCTCTGCGTCGCTGAGTGCCTTTGTGTCCTTAACGGAAACGGTGAGCTTGTAATCTTTGCCGAAAATCTTTTGATAAAGACCCTCTGTTTCGGGTGTGAGGATAGTTTTGTTATCGTCGGCAATTTTCTTTTCGGTGCCCTTCAAAAGATCACCGTATGTTGCAACATTTGATTCAAAAACGCTGAACATAAATTCGGTGTCCATATATTTGTCGCCGTAAACGGTTTCTCTTTCTGTCTTAAGAGCGGCAAAATATTCTGTGAAAACATCGTTGTAATCGTCAAGTCCGTATTTGTCAACAAGCTCTGCGTATTTTTGGAACATATCACTGTAAAGCTTGTTTGACTTTTTGTTCTCCTCGGCGTTGCCCTTGCCTACGAAATCGGCTTGCTTAACATCGTCGCCGTCGTTAACATAGGGTGCCATATATGTGTTGATGATGAAATTGCCGTATTTTTGGTTTTTTGATACCAATGAATATTTGTATGCGTTGTATCCGTCGCCCGATTGAACAATGGTGTCGATATATTCGGTTGCAATCTTTTCCGGCTTGAATGCGTTGTATCTTGTGGTAAACGCAAATACAGTCAAGCCAACAAGGATAGCGGCAACAAGCACACCGGCAATAACAGCATACAAACCGGCTTTAAAGCCCTTTTTTTCTTTTGTTTCAGCCATTATTATCCCTCCTTACTCTGCAACGCTCTCGTCATCGGTTGATGAGTCGTCTGTTTCGATTGGGGTTTCCTTTGCTGCCTCTGCAAGTTCAGCCTCTAATGCGGCGCCCTCTGCCTCTGCGCTGCGCTTCTTGGCAAGTGCGGCAGTGATTCTGTCCTTCTTGTCGCCTACCATATCGTAGAAGAGGATAGGAACGAACTGAAGAATTACGAAAATTGCAGGGATGATTGTGTAAATTGCAAGGAACTTGTTAAGTGTTGCGTCAGCTTGTGTAGCATATGCAACGCTCGGGTTTGTTGAGAATTGATAGCTGCTCCACTTGTAAACAAGTACAGGGCCGAGCCATTTTGTGAATGCAGACGCAATCTTTGAGAAAAGGCCGTAGCCTGCATATGCAAGACCCTCTTGACGCTTGCCTGTTTTGTATTCCATCTCGTCGATACAGTCTGCAATCATAATGTTTGGCGTAACATTTGTGTTGCCGTGCTGAATACCGCAGAAGAAGTTGAGAATGAGGAACGGAATGATAAGGTTGCTGTTGAAACCGATTCCCTTTGATACAAGGAACAAAATCGAAAGTGCCGACGCACCGTAGATACAGAACAAAATGTAAGTTTTCTTTGTTGAGAACTTTTTAAGTACAAAGTTAACAAGAAGAGTACCTACTGCAGTACCGATACCCATAGGAAGCATAAGTGCAAGTTTGAGTCCCTTTGAGCCGAGAAGATAAACTGCGATGTAAAGTGAAACTGTGCCGTAAACGCCTCTGCCGAAGCCGAAAAGCTTTGTGAGAGAAACCATAAGAAGGTTTTTGTTTGTGAAAACAAGCTTTATTGATTCAAAAAGCGAAACTTTTTCGTTTGTGTAAGGCACACGCTCTTTGTTGTTAACAAAGAAAATCATAACGAAAATTATCATACCGAGTGCGCAAACAGCAGTTGAAATGATAAGGTCGATACCTTGACCCTCGGCGTTCTTGTATTGTTGTTGACCCATGAGTGCTTTCATGATAAGCGGAACAACGATGATTACAACCTGACCGCCCGATTGACCGACACTGCGGAGGAAGGATGAGATTGAAATAGCGGTTGACCTTTCCTTCGGGTTTGGCGAGCAAAGCGCACCAAAGCAGTTTGAAGGCGATTCAACAGCGCACGACACCGCCGTGTACAGCGAATAAATAACGAACATCCAAATTGTAGCTGTTGAGAGCGAGCTTGTGTCGGGAGCGACAAATACAAGCATTGCAACGATTGCAAGCGGAATTGCGCCGAAACCTACCCACGGCTTAACCTTGCCAAGCGGTGTTCTTGTTCTGTCGACAAGCATACCGATGATAAGCTCGCAGATAGCGCCGATAAATCCGGCAACGCCGAATACGCTCGAAACGATTGTGGAAAGCTGATTTGAGTCAAATCCTTTTCCTTTAAATGCGAAGTCAGCGAAGAATGTTGTTGTGTAGTCAGGCATCCATCCGGTGAGGAGTGCAACACCGAAAAGTCCTATACCGAAGGTTACAACTTCAGATGGCTTCATATACTTTTTTTCTGCCGGTGCGCCGGTACCCTCAGCCGTTGCAACAGCAGCAGTTTTCTTTGCCATAAAGAAACCCCTTTCAAAAAAATCTGTTGGCAACAGAAACTCTGCCCCAACTTAAAATATCCTCCTTATTATATCAAAAATTTATCACAAATACAATACAAATTTAACTTAGTTTTTACTTTATTTATAACTGAATTTGTGATTTTATACAGCATTTTCGCCGTTTTGTAAAAAAGAAAACTCCGCCGATTACAAACAGGATAATTTGTAATCCACGAAGCAACTGTTGTTTGTTATTCAAGATAAAGCACGATTTTATTGCTATCGATTGATTTTTTCATATCAATCACGCGTTGGTTTGACGAGCCGCGAAATTTGAGCGAAATATCGTGCAGGCTTTCGACATAAGGACCGTCAACAAGCACATCAATCAGCGACAGCATTTCGTTTGACACATCGGTTGCGGCGCGGCTCTTAGGCTCGCTTTTGCCCAAAATTTGTTCAATAGTGAAACCGGTGTAGCACCAAACCGTTTTGTCGGGAAATTTTTCACGAAGCATTACGAGAAACGGGACAAGCACCCTCTGGTTTTCCGGCTCAAATGGCTCTCCGCCCAAAAGTGTCACTCCGTTTATCCACGGGTGGTCGATTGAGTCGAATATTTTTTCCATAGTTTCCTCGGTGAAAAGCTCGCCGTATCCGAAATCCCAAGCAATATCATTAAAACAGTTTTTGCAATGGTGGCGGCATCCCGAAACAAAAAGCGATGTGCGCACACCCTCGCCGTTGGCAATGTCGTTTGTTTTTATTTCTGCCCAGTTCATATAATTTCACGCGCCTTTCAGGTCAGCCGAGCGGTTTTGCGCAATTGCGCGGCTGTGATTTTATGTGAATTATTGTTTATATTGCTTAATACAGCTACATTATACTACCGAATGATAAAATTTGCAAATTTAACATTGTATATCGCGCCTTTTTTTGATAAAATTAGATTAATCAATTCACAGGGAGTGTGTTATATGAAAAAAGTCAAAAATCCGATACTGTTTTTCGGATCTGTGGCATTTTATGCCGTTGCGGTTGTTTTGATGGCTGTCGGCACGGCTAAAGATTTGCAAATCGACATCAGCCTTTTCAATCCACAAAGCAAATTTGCCATTTCATTTGAAACGCTTGGCATATTTGTTTATTGGGCAATGTGGGGCCCGTTGTTCACGGTGCTTTGCCTCACAAGGCACAGCCTCAACGAGGGGCTTGAAATCGCAAACAAAGTTTTTCCGTTTATCAAGCCGTTCAAGGACGAAAATTTAAAGGTTTATCAATCGCTCAATTTCATTGTAAAAAATATTCTCGGCATTTTCTTTTTTGTTATGTCGGTTGTCGGTTACAAAAAGCTGATTGAAAATGTGCTCAAAAAATTTGTTGATTTGAGCCAACCGGTATATTTTGTAATTTGTGCAATCGTTGCCGTAATTTTCCTTTTCCTCTTTTCGAGAATAGATAAAAGGATTTTGAACAAGCTCGAGTCGCTTGCGCTTGTCGGCATTTTTGTCGGCTTTTGGTTTTGGGTTGTCGAGAATTTGAAGGGTGTTACGGCGCGCATTCGTTTCAGGGAAATGGTGGCATACAGCAACGGCATCGTAAAATGCGATTCCAACGGCTCGCCTATTATTCCTGCCGTTTCACATGCAAGTCTTGACGGATTTGAGTCAAAGCTCAACCCAAATATGATTAAATACACCGATTTTGCACCTTTCACAAAATGGTATCAAAAGGGCGACACAAGTCTTACTTATTACAATTACAGAGATTCGTTCCCGTCGGGTCACACCGTTTACAGCTGCACAATTTTTCTTTCGACTCTGTTTTGCGGCGCATTCAAAAGGCTCAAAAAATTTGCGCCGATTGCACTCATAGTTTCGTTTGTATATGTATTTTTGATGGGCTGGTCAAGGCTTGTAGCCGGTGCTCATTATCTCACCGATGTTGCGGCAGGTGCAATTATCGGTTACTCGATTATCCTTGTCGGTTGGGCACTTTACAACCGTTTTAACGACAAAGGCATTTTACCGACAAGAAAATAAAAACAATTATAAATAATAATTTCGCTTGGGCGTGCAGACTGCGGCTTTTTAATATTGTCTGCCGCCCGACAATAAATTATAGGAGTTTTAAAATGGCAGTTAAAATCATTACTCTTGACTTGGACGGAACGCTGATGTCACCCGACCACCTCACCGTCAGTCAGGAAAATAAGGATGCGCTCCGTGCGGCACACGAAAAGGGCGTAAAAATTGCTGTTGCGACAGGCAGAACGCTTGCCATTATGGGCGATGTCTGCACGCAGGTTCCACAGGTGGATTATATCATTCATTCAAACGGCGCCGGTGTTGTTGACAGAAAAACCGGCGAGCGACTTTATTCAAACCTTATGAGCTGGGATTTCAGCGAAAAAATTATTGATTTTTTGAACACAAAGCCGTGCTTTTACGAACTTTATGTTGACGGCAAATCGTATGTTCAGGAGGACAGAGCACCATATTTCATCACGGATGTTTTGCCCAAGGAGTTTATCGACGCGCTTATGGACCGAATGGAGGTTTGCACCGACGCGAAGGCGGCGATTTTCGGCAAGGATGTTGAAAAAATCACCGTTTACAGCAACGATTCTGCGGCGGCAAAGGAACTGCGCGCTTATTTCGAGAGCATGACCGATAAAATTTGTTTTGATTCCTCGCTCCCGGGCGACGGCAATATGGAAATGACGAAAATCGGCGTTGACAAGGGTACAGCGCTTAAAGGTATGTGCGATGTTTTGGGCATCGACACAAGCGAGGCAATGGCTGTCGGCGACGCAGGCAACGATGTTTCAATGCTTAAGGTTGCCGGATATTCGGTTGCAATGGGCAACGGCACCGACGAGGTAAAGGCGGCGGCGAAATATATAACGCTGACCAATGCCGAAAGCGGAGTTGCGGCGGCGGTAAAAAAGTTTGTACTCGGTCAAGACTGATTGTCTGTAAAAAGTCAAAATTTAAGCGGTCATAATAAAAACCGCCTGCACAAAACAACTAAAAACAACAAAAAACAACCCCAACACTCGGATTCGGTGCTGGGGTTTTGTTATGTGTTATGAGAGATTTTTATTTTTTATATTATAAGTAATTATTCGGATTTACTCTTGTTCCGTTTACACGCACTTCAAAGTGGCAGTGCGGTCCGGTCGAGTTACCCGTTGAGCCGCTGTATGCGATAGTCTGTCCTTTTGATACTTTATCGCCGACTCCTACAACAAGCGTTGTGTTGTGGGCATAAAGCGTTGAAAGTCCGTTGCCGTGGTCGATAATCAAATAGTGACCGTAGCTGTAATTGAGGTTTTTGGCAACAATTACGGTGCCTGATGCCGCCGCGCGAACTGTTGTGCCTTTAGGACACGGAAAGTCGATGCCGCCGTGGTATCTGCCGCTTGAATAATTTGGATAGCCGGCAGAAATCGTTCTGTATGATGTCGGATAGCCGAGCGCGCCGCTGTGTGAGCCGTTGCCGCTCGAGCCGCCTATGGAGCCTGTGCCGTGCGATGCGTTGCTTGCGCTTGCATACGCTGCCTGAATATCACGCTCAACTGCCGCAGCTGCCTCGCGGTTTTCGTCAATCGATTCCATATATTGTGTCGATTTTTTTGAAAGTTCCCTGATTGCGGCGTTGCATTCGGCAACCTCCGCGTCAAGTTCTTTCTTTGATGATGAAATTTGGTTGATGCTGTCGGTCAAAGCCTTTTTGTTTTTTACAAGCTTGTCTTTTGACTCCTTAAGTTCAACATTTTTCTTTTCGAGATCTGCCTTGTCCTGCTCAATTGATTTGATTTTTTCCATAATCCGATTGAGAATATCGCTGTCCTCTTTCGATACGGATTTAATCATTTGTGAGCGGGTGAGGATACTGCTGATGTCGTCACACTCAAGCAAAACTTCGAGGTTGCTTGCTCTGCCCGAAACATACATTGCGCGCAGTCTTTGGCAATATTCGTCAAAGCTTTTGTCAAGCTCCTTTTGCTTTTTGTCAATCTCTTTTTGAGTTTTTTGAATTTCGCTCTCAATTTGACTGATTTTGTCCTCAGTTTTGTCAATTTCCGACTGAAGGTCATCGGCATCGCTTTGGAGCGTGTCGATTTGGTCCTGCAAAAGCTGGATTTTTTTATCAAGCTCGGTTACATAATCCTCTTGCTTTGATTTTTCCTGTTTAAGCTTATCAAGCTTTTTTTGCGTTTCGTTGATTTCGTTTTGGATTTTTTGTTTTTTGCTTTTCAGTCGGTCGGTTTTTGATGACGCATACGCAACCGTTGTCGGCTTTGCTGTCACCGACGAGCCGAAAAGTGCACAGCATAAAAAGCAAAGACTCAATACAAACGAAAGCGCTTTTGTTATCCTTTTAGATTGCACTTATCTCACTGCCTTCCTTGTTAAGATATTTGCTCATTGTGATAAGTGAGCCGCCGACGCCGCTTATAATACCTATAAGAACGAATGCTCCGAGCATCGGCAATGCATAATCGGTAAACGGCAAAAGATTTACGCCGATTGTGTCAAATATAATTTCGTTTCCCTTTTGAACGGCTATCTCATAAACGCCCCAAACAACCGCAAGCGAAAGCACGCCCGATATTACGCCGAGCACAATGCCCTCAACAACAAACGGCAGTCTTACAAACGAGTTTGTTGCGCCTACAGATTTCATAATGCTGATTTCAAGGCGGCGTGAGTAAACCGCAAGCTTGATTGTATTTGAAATGATGAACAGCGAAATTGCAAACAAAACAGCAATGATGATGATTGCTACAATGCTTATTCCTCGGCTGATTGTGTTGATTTTCTTTGCGAGGTTGCTGTTATCTCTTACGGTGTCAACGCTGTCAAGCTTTTTGATGCTTGCAACAGTTGTTTTAAATTTTGTCAAATCCTTAACCGTTACCTTGTAGGCGTCGGGCAGTGGAATTTTGTTACTGTATTCCTGGAAAAATTTTGATTCTGCATCGCCCATGGTAGAGAGCTGTTCTTTCCAAGCTGATTCCTTTGAAATAAATTCAACATTTTGAATATTGTCAAGTGCTTTAATATCGCTTTCGAGCTTGCTTTCGTCTGCATCGGTAGCCTCGTCTTTGATGTAAACCATGATAACATTCTCGTCCTCGATTTTGTCAACAAACGAGTTTATGTTTACAAATATCATCGACGCGGAGCCGATAAGAACAAGACAGCAAAGCAAAACACAAATTGATGCAACAGACATCATTCTGTTTGTCCAGCTGTTTCTGAAGCCTTCTTTTACAAGGTATCTTACGCTTGAGCCTGTCATTATTCCTCGCCTCCTTTGTTGCTTTCGTCTTCTTTGTCGGAGGTGCTGTCTGCAATTTCCTCCAAGGAGTTATACACCTCGGAAACATTCTTTTGCTTAACATCCTCCTCATAATAGAACATATCGGTTGCCTCTTCCCGTGCCGGTGCTTTAAACTTTGCAAAGGTCGGGTCCGGTGTGTCGGATACCACTTGTCCCTTTTGGATAACGATAACTCTTCTTTGGAAGGAGCGCACAAGGTCGTGCTCGTGTGTAACCATTACAACGGTTGTGCCCGAGTTGTTGATTTTTGTGAGCAAATCAACGATTTCGTGGCTCATTTCGGGGTCGACATTACCTGTCGGCTCGTCCGCAATAATAAGTTTCGGGTTGTTAACAAGTGCTCTTGCAAGCGAAACACGCTGTTGTTCGCCGCCCGAAAGCTCGTTTGGCATTGAGCGCGCCTTTTTTGAAAGACCTACAAGTTGTAAAATGTAAGGCACGCGCTTTCTTATATCCTTTTCCTTGGCGCCGATTACACGCATTGCAAACGCAACATTGTCATAAACCGACATTTTCGGAATGATTCTGAAATCTTGGAAAACGATGCCCATTGTTCTTCTGTAATACGGCACCTTTTTCTTTTTCAGCGTTGCCGATGAATAGCCGTTGACGATAACTTCGCCCGATGTCGGCTTTTCTTCGTGCATAATAAGCTTTAAAAATGTGCTTTTGCCCGCACCCGATGAGCCTACAACAAACACAAATTCGCCGTCCTCAATCTTGATGTTTACATTATCAAGAGCGTGCGTGCCGTTGCTGTCATATACTTTAGTAACATCCTTAAATTCAATCACGATAATTACTCCTAAATTTTAAACAGGTTATTTGCCGTTTTGTGCAAACGGTATAAAGGGGCACTGCCCCATACTCACTGAATATAATATAACAAATTAAAATAATATGCAAGTATTTTTTGTTATTTATCTGTAAATTCTGTAACGAATTTGTAAACTTGTCTCAGCTATAATATTAACACCGGACAATAATTCAAAAAATCGACTCCCCGACAAAATGCAATGCATCTCATCGGGGAGCCTTTATGAAAAATTTTACCGTGCAAAATTAAAACTGAATTGACCAATATGCCGGCTGAACTTTGAAAAAGTTTATGCTTATCATCATAACAAGCCAATCGGCAACAATCAGCGTTCCCAAAATATAATCAAGTCTGAGCACCGTTTTGTACGGTATTTTTTGTATTCTCGTCATAAGCGGAGTGAAGAAGTTTTCCATCAAAACCATTACTCCCGTTGTAAGTGCAAGCGTTGTGGGAATGCTTGTGTATTGTGTGATGTGAAGCGGTATTCCGCTGTAATTCCAAAGTTGCTGACCGGAAATGCGCTCAAACAGTGTGCCGACAATTATTTCGCCGAAGAATATAAACAAAAACACTACAACAAAATAATATATCTGCGAATGCAACTCCGCCTTTTTATCATCGCCATAAAACATTCTGTGCGCAAACCAGCGTGCCTTCTTCGGCGTTCCGAGCGCAAGATAAAGCGCCCACATTGCTATTGAGTAGCAAAACAAAAACGGAAAAATTTGGTTTCTCGAATCAAGCACACCCTTTGATACAAGGCGAAACAGGTTTTCAACCCAATATCCGATGTTTGCAAATACAAGACCTGCAAGCCAAAGGTGAGTTATGTCATAATCGTATAATTTAATTGTGCCGCCTTCCTTGTGAAAGGTTTTACTGTTTGTCAAAATCATGGTAAAGCCCTCTTTCTTCTCTTTCGTTTCACTATGTTAATGCCCGATTTTCAACATTACTTCAAAATTGCTCTTTCAAAGTTGAGGTTTCGTTGAGTTTAATGTCAAAATATGATATAGTAAAATAAAACACGGCAGAAGGGCTGATGATATGTTTAATTTGTTAGTAGTTGAGGACGACCCTCATGTAAGAAGCCTTATAAAGGCGATTTTGACAGACGAGGGCTACAATTGCATCACCGCATCAGACGGCATCGACGCGCTCGATGCGATGGACAACCACCATGTTGACCTTGCGATTGTTGATATTATGATGCCGCGAATGGACGGCTACGAGTTCACAAAAACACTGCGCGACGGCAAGTGCGAAATTCCGATTTTGATGCTCACCGCAAAAATTTCGCACGAGGACAAGAAAAAAGGCTTTGAGGTCGGCACAGACGATTTTCTCACAAAGCCTTTTGACGATGAGGAGTTGCTCTGGCGCGTCGAGGCACTTTTGCGCCGCTCGAAAATCGCAACGGAGAAAAAGATAACCGTCGGCTCGACAACGCTTGATTATGCGTCGATGAGCGCAACGGTTGACGGCAAGCTCGTCACGCTGACGCCAAAGGAATTTTTGCTTTTGTTCAAACTTTTGTCATACCCGAATCAGCTTTTCACAAAGTATCAGATAATGGATGAAATTTGGGATTTTGACACCGAGAGCGACGAACACACCGTGGAGGTGCATATCAACCGCCTGCGCGAAAAATTTAAAAACAACAGCGATTTTTATATCAAAACAATCCGCGGTTTCGGTTATATGAGCGTTTTGGAGAATCAAAATGAAAAGCAAATCAAAAAATAACAAAAAGAAGACAATATTTAAGGATAACGCAAATTTAAACATTCGCCTTGCAATGGCGCTGTCGGTTTTCGTCGTTTTGCTGTCATCGTCACTGCTTGCGGTTGCAATTTATTATTTACTTGTGTTTTTTGATATTATCAAATACGGCACACTGCCTGCGTTTTGGATTCTTGCAATCATCGTCATTGTGTGCAACATTGTCGGCGCGATACTCGCGAGCATAATTTGCGCCCATTACACAAAGCCGATTGACGATGTTATCAAGGCGATGAATCGGCTTTCCGGCGGTGATTTCGATGTCGATTTGCCGTGCAACAAGGACCTTGCGATTATCCGTCAGCTTAAGCAAACCGTAAATAAAACTGCGCGTGAGCTGAACAGCATCGAGGTTATGCGAAACGATTTTATCGACACTATTTCGCACGAATACAAAACTCCCGTTTCATCAATCAACGGTTTTGCGCGCAGGCTCAAGGGCGACAACCTCACCGACGAGCAAAGGGAATATGTCGATATTATTATTGACGAGTCAAAGCACCTTTCGTCGCTCACAACAAATATTCTTTTGCTCAATAAGTACGAAAACACGCAGATTGTGCCCGATGTTGCGCCGTATTCGCTTGATGAGCAAATACGAAAATGCGCGATTTTTCTGCAGCAGGATTGGATGCAAAAAAATATTTCGCTCGAGGGCAAGTTTGACCCCGTTACCTATTGCGGTAACGAGGATATGATGAATCAGGTTTGGATAAATCTCATTAAAAACGCAATCAAATGTACGGGCGAGGGCGGCAGTATTTACTGCTCGGTCTATGCCGACGGCGGCACTGCCGTTGTAAAAATAAAGGACACCGGTTGCGGTATGGATAACGAAACGGTATCGCATATTTTTGACAAGTTTTATCAAGCCGATT
>OEIM01000784.1_pt1 | contig 11616 bp, 8 predicted proteins | sample 1538341 | NCBI WGS metagenome assembly OEIM01 (sample SAMN02324081, study PRJEB22366) | human gut metagenome | biome: human | place: Canada: Ontario | collected 2010-10 | reverse complement strand
CTGCCGCACCTCGCTCGCCGTATCGGCACTTAGAATTATGCGGTATTGCCATAACATAAACGTTCGATTTTACGGAGAAAAGAGGAACCATTATGCGTGTTTTGATTGCTGCCGGCGGCACAGCCGGCCATATCAACCCGGCGCTTGCCATTGCCGGAGCCTTAAAGGCGGCGGACCCCGCGGCCGAGATCCACTTTGCCGGGCGGAAAGAGGGCATGGAGTACGGCCTTGTAACCAAGGCAGGGTACCCGTTCCACCATATTGAGATCAACGGTTTCCAGCGCAAGCCAACCCTGAAGAACGTGGGCCGCAACGTGGTAGCGCTCTACCACCTGGCCCTGTCCGGCCCGCGCACGGCGGCTATCCTGAAAGAGGTCCGGCCCGATCTGGTCATCGGCTGCGGCGGTTATGTCAGCGGCCCGGTGGTGCGCGCCGCCGCCAAAAAGGGCATCAAGACCGCCATCCATGAGCAGAACGCATTCCCCGGTGTGACCAACAAGCTGCTGGCCAAGGATGTAGATGTGGTGTTTGCCGCTTCCGCCGCTGCGGTGGAAAAGCTTGGCGCGCCGGAGAAGACCCTTGTGGTTGGCAACCCTGTCCGCCCGGAAATTTTGAACCGTGACCGCGCCGCCGCCCGTGCTGCTGTGCACGCGGGGGACCGCACCGTGATTTTGAGCTTCGGCGGCTCTTTGGGGGCCCGCCGTATCAACGAGGTTGTGGCAGAGCTGTGCGCGTGGGAGCAGGCAAACGATCTGCCCGTGCTGCACCTGCACGCCACCGGCAGCCGCGGCGTAAAGCTGTTTGAGGACCTGGAAGCCAAGAACCACTTTGCCCCCGGTGCCAACCTTGTAGTAAAAGAATACATTGATAATATGCCGGATCTGCTGGCCGCGGCGGACCTTGTTATTTCCCGCTCCGGTGCGCTGACGCTGGCGGAGCTGGAAGCCATGGGCCGCGCGTCCATCCTGATCCCTAGCCCCAATGTGGCCGAAAACCACCAGTATTACAATGCACTGGAGCTGCAAAACGCCGGTGCCGCCATTGTGATTGAAGAAAAAGACCTGACCGGTATCAAGCTGATCGAAACCGTGCATGCCCTGTTGGCAGAGCCCGGCAAACTGACGGCCATGGGCACCGCCGCCAAGACCCTGGGCAACCCCAAGAGCCTGGAACTGATCACCGCAAAGCTGCTGGAACTGGTGAACGGAAAGTAACCTGCCGGAACAAACCGGCAGCAAATAAAAGCTGAAACACAGAAAGGAGGTACACCCCATGGACCGCAATCAGCGCAGCCGAAACCAGAAAAAAAGTGTACCTCCCCGCAAGGGTCAGCCCAGCCATCGCAACACCAAAAGCGCCCCGCCACAGCGCAGCAGCCGCCCGGCGGGCAGCCAGCAACGGCCAAAGGGCAGCGGCCAGCGTCCCGCAAAACAGCCCGAACGCCAGCCGCCCAAACAGCAGCAAAAGCGCCCCCGCCCCCAACAGAACCCCCAAAAGCCAGGGTACCGTTCCAGCGCGCCACAGGTGCAGCGCCGCGTTACCCGCGCGGAACAGCTGCGAATCCGCCGCCGCAAGGCCATCATCGGGGTGCTGTGCGTTTTGGCAGTGCTGGTGGTCGGCATTGTGCTTTCCATCAACCTGTTGTTCAAGGTGACGGATTTCCGGGTGGAAAATGCGGACCGCACCACCCCCGCCAATACCGGCATTTATACCGAACAACAGCTGATCGATGCAACCGGCATTCAGGTGGGGGATAACCTGTACGGTTTTTCCACCAAAGAAAAATCTGACCAGCTGTTGGCGCAGATGCCGTACCTGGATGTGGCAGTCGTCACCCGCCAGGCCCCCGGCACTGTGATCATCCGGGTGCAGCCTGCGGTGGAACGCTTTAAGATGGAGTATTCCGGCAGCTGGCTGGTGCTGAGCGAACAGCTGAAAGTGCTGCGTGTGGAGCCGGCAGAGCCGGATAATCTGGTGCAGCTGGATGCCCTGCTGCCAGAGGGCGCGGCCACCACGCCGGGCAGCTTCCTGACACTGGATGCCCCCAGCGAGCCGACCGCCCTGGCAACGGCCATGCCAAGCGGCACCGCAACGCCGGAAAATGCAGACGAAGCCGATACGCCACAGGAGACCCCCAACGAGGTGCTGAACGAACTGCTGGGCGAACTGGATCAGTATGGCCTGCTGGATGGCACCACGGTGCTGACCATGCAGAACATGACCGAGCTGAGCTTTTTGTATCAGGGCCGTGTGTCGGTCCAGCTGGGCACGGCAAACAATCTGGATTACAAGATCCGGTTTGCCGCCTATATCATTCTGGATACCGGTGGCGATGGCCTGGCAAGCAGTGACCGCGGTACGCTGGATGTTTCGGACCAGCAGACGGACGGCACCATTCAGCCGCGCTTTTTGCCGGCGGAAAACCCTGTGGCCACCCCGGAGCCGACCCCGGAACCCCCGGCAGAGGATACCACGGATGCTGCCGCCGATGCAGCGGCAGATGGTGCAGACCTGACTGCCGATGCGCCCCAGGATGAAACCCAAAGCCAGGAATAAAAGAACAATCGATCCTGCCGATGCCGTTTCCAAGCGGTGCGGCAGGACTTTTTTTATCGCTGCCTGTAACAAAACGGCGGCCGCGGCCACCAATATCATGTAAGGCGCCTGGACAAAGCGAAAGGAGGTGGGCCAAAGCATGAAACTGCCGGAGCTGGAGGAACTGTACCGGCGCTACCGGATGGATCTGTACCGCTACCTCTGCTTTTTGACCCACGACCCTGTGCAGGCGGAAGACCTGTTGAGCGAAACCTTTGTGCGGGTCATCAAGCGGCTGCCCACTTTCCGTGGAGAGTGCGAGGTAAAAACCTGGCTGTTTGGCATTGCACGCAATATCTGGCTGGAAAGCCTGCGCAGGCGGCACCAGTCCGTCAGCCTGGACGATTTGATGGAACGCTACATAACCGATGATGCCCTGACCGAAACCACCGCCGCCCGCCAAAAGCTGCGCCGCGTGCAGGCTTTGCTGCAGCAAAAGGACGAGCGCACCCGCAGCGTGGTATACCTGCGGGCGCAGGGGTATTCGTACCAGGAAATTGCCCAAAAACTGCAAATAACCGAAGCATCCGCGCGGGTGGTGGAGCACCGTACCCGCGCCTGGCTGAAAGCAACCCTGCAAAAGGAGGGATACGACGAATGACGCAAGAAAAAGAAACAAACCGGCAAGCAGAACAGGGAAAAGCAGAAACCGAAATTCCCTGCGCGGTCTGCCGGGATTTGATCCCGCTGGTGCAGGATGGCGTTGCCAGCCCGGAAAGTGAAGCGCTGGTAAAAGCCCACCTGCAAACCTGCCCGGAATGCCGCACCCTGTGGCAGGCGGGCGGCGGGCAGGCCCTGCCACAAAGCCTGCCCGCACCTGATGATGCCCGCCTGCTGCAAAAGATCCGCCACAAATACAATACCGGCCTGCTGATGTTTGCAGCGCTGGGCATGGGCTTTGGGGTACTGACAAGTTACGGCGAACATTCCAACTGGATCATCCTGATTTTCCCGTTCGTGTGCGCCGCGGCAGTGTACCAGGACCCCCAGATGTGGAAGCTGCTGATGGCAGTGGGGGAGGGCATTGCCCTTTGCGCGCTGCTGCGGACCTTCGTGCGTTATTGGCAGTATGGGGCCACCCTGATGGAGTACCCGGTTACCCTAATTGTGTACAGCGTTTTTATGCTGGGGCTGTGCGGCGTTGGCTGCCTGATTGGCTGGCTGCTGAACTATGCCAGCGGGAAAGGAGAGAAAAAACATGAAAGTGAAAAGTAAGCGGAAGATGGCAGGCATTCTGGCGGCGGTGCTGATTGCTTTGGTGCTGCTGGCATTTGACTGCATCAACGGCGACCCCATCAGCGAGCGCTGGGCCATGTACCGGGCCATACAGTTTGCGGAAAAACTTTACCCGGACCAGACTTTTACGGCAGAAAACGCAGGTTCGATGCGGGGATTCTGCTATACAGTCGGCGTGCAATCCCAGCAAAGCCGGGATACCCGGTTCTATGTGGAAACGAGTTTCTGGCTCTTTACCAGCGATACCCCTACCGTTGACCACACCCAGTATGTGGATGCCCGGCTCAACACTGCATGGCGCATGAACGAGGAAGCGCGGGCTGACCTGGCACCGGCCCTGGTCGATGCCCTGCCGGAATATGACATTCCATACGATGAAGCGCAGCAATGCGTGATGGTGATTCTGCCGTATGAATCAGGGAAAAATATCTCTGATCTGGGCATGGAATACCAGCAGTGGCTGCCATTGGACGCCCCGTTTAAAAAGGAGATTCTGCAGCATGTACCGGCCAAGCTGGCGGTCACGATTCAAACCACATCGCAGCCCCAGCAGGCAGATTTGCAGCCCGCCCTGCAAAAAATAAAAGCCGCCTGCGAAGCAAACGGCTACCATTTTGCCACCTATGATGTGACCATGATCCAGCGGGATATCCCCTATGAGACCGCTCTTGCCCAATGCATAGAATCCGACGATGTGGCGGCGGGGGAGATTTGAAGCATGATAATAAAGCCATCATTTACGGTACAGAATTTTTTATTGTGCGTTGCTATTCCCTAAACATTTTGTAGGGCGGGATGCCCTCATCCCGCCGTGGAGAAACCTTGCCGGTTGCGGCAAACACCGCAAATAATTTGTAGGGGACGATGTTCGTCATCGTCCCGTGAACGGGCTGTGGCCAATCATTTACCCCGGCATATGGCAAACACCAGTGGGCGCACAATGTGCGCCCCTACGGGTGGGATGTATGGTAAATGATGATTGCGCGTTATAAAATGCGCTCTGTAGGGAACGGTCTAGATCGTTCCGAAAACCATAAATTAGATGTATGATGGAATATAATCCCCCTAAAACTCAAAAAGGCTGCTCCTTCAACCGAAGAAGCAGCCTTTTGCTTATTCATCCAATCAGGATGCTATCGTAATCTTATAATTCCTCAAGCCCAAATAAATCAAACATTCAGCTCCACATGCTGGCCAAGATCCTCTTTGTTGGCGTCCAGCACGGGACGGATAACTTCGGCCAGGAACTCTTCCACCTGCTGCGGGGCGCGGCCGGTGAAATCTTCGGGGCTCAGCTCGGCCTCGATCTCCTCGCGGGTCAGACCGAATGCAGGGTCAGCTTCCACGCGGGCAATCATATCATTGGGCTTGCCCTCCTGCTTGACCACAGCGGCAGCGGCCACGGCGTGCTCGCGCAGGCGCTCGTGCAGCTCCTGGCGGTCGCCGCCTTTCTTGACGGCTTTCATCATGATGTTCTCGCTGGCCATGAACGGCAGCTCAGCCATCACGCGGCTGCGGACAACCTTGGGGTAAACCACCAGCCCGTCCGAAACATTCAGCAGAATGTTCAGGATGGCATCAGCGGCCAAAAAGCCCTCAGCCATGGCGATGCGCTTGTTGGCGGAATCGTCCAGCGTGCGCTCAAACCACTGGGTGCCGGCGGTGATGGCGGGGTTCAGCACATCCACCATCAGGTAGCGGGAAATCGCGCAGATGCGTTCGCAGCGCATGGGGTTGCGCTTGTACGGCATGGCGGAAGAACCGATCTGGTTCTTTTCAAACGGCTCCTCCATCTCCTTAAAGTTGGCCAGCAGGCGGATGTCGGTGGCCATCTTCATGGCGCTTTGGGCAAGACCGGCAATGGCGGAAAGCACATTGTAGTCCACCTTGCGGCTGTAGGTCTGGCCGCAGACGGGCACAACCTTGTCAAAGCCCATCTGGGCGCACACATCGGCTTCCACTGCCTTGATCTTGGCAGAATCGCCGTTGAACAGCTCCATAAAGCTGGCCTGGGTGCCGGTGGTACCCTTAACGCCGCGCAGGGCCAGCTGGCTGATCTGGTGGTCAATCTCCTGCAGGTCCATGTAGAACTCGTTCATCCACAGGGTAGCGCGCTTGCCAACGGTGGTCAGCTGGGCGGGCTGGCAGTGGGTGTAAGCCAGGCAGGGCATATCCTTGTACTGCTCGGCAAAATCGGCCAGGTTGGCCAGCACGCCGATCAGCTTTTTGCGCACCAGCTGCAGGCCTTCGCGCATGATGATAACATCGGTGTTATCGCCAACATAGCAGCTGGTAGCACCCAGGTGGATGATACCCTTTGCCTTGGGGCACTGCAGGCCGTAAGCGTAAACATGGCTCATGACATCGTGGCGCACCAGCTTTTCGCGGGCAACGGCTTCCTCGTAATTGATGTCATCCTTGTGGGCTTCCAGCTCGGCAATCTGTTCATCGGTAATGTCCAGGCCCTGCTTCTGCTCAGCCTTGGCCAGCGCAATCCACAGCCTGCGCCAGGTGCGGAACTTGTTATCGTCCGAGAAAGTATACTGCATCTCATCGGAAGCATAACGGGTGGAAAACGGAGAAATATAACGATCATGTGCCATTGGTCGGGTTTCCTTTCTTACAGCATGTCTTACAGTTTGAAGTAGTTCACGCCGCCTTCAAAAATCGGCTGGTACTTGTCGCCGGTAACGTTTTTGTACAGGCTGTCGCCGCTGCGCTCAGAATGGCCCATCTTGCCGAATACGCGGCCGTCCGGGCTGGTAATGCCCTCAATGGCCAGCACAGACCCGTTGGGGTTGTAGCGCATATCCATGGTGGGCACGCAGTTCAGGTCAACATACTGGGTGGCAACCTGGCCGTTGTTAATCAGCTGCTGCAGCAGGCCGTCATTGCAGACAAAGCGGCCTTCGCCGTGGCTGATGGCGATCAGGTGTTCATCATCCACATTGCATTCGCTCAGCCAGGGGCTCTTGTTGGAAGCTACGCGGGTGCGCACCAGCATGCTCTGGTGGCGGTGGATGGTGTTAAAGGTTAGGGTCGGGTCGTTCTCGGTAATCGGGCGGATCTCGCCATAAGGCACAAGGCCCAGCTTAATCAATGCCTGGAAGCCATTGCAGATGCCGAGTGCCAGGCCGTCACGCTGGTTCAGCAGACGGTTGACGGCATCGGCCACAGCGGGGTTGCGGAAGAACGCCGCAATGAACTTGGCGGAGCCGTCCGGCTCATCGCCGCCGGAAAAACCGCCCGGCAGCATCAGAATCTGGCTCTGGTCAATCTCTTTCACCAGGGCTTCGCAGCTGGCGGCAACGTCGGCGGGGGTCAGGTTCTTCAACACCAGAATGTGCGGGTCGCCACCGGCGCGGCGGAATGCGCGTGCAGTGTCGTATTCGCAGTTGGTGCCGGGGAACACAGGGATGATAACGCGCGGGGTGGCCAGGCGCACAGCCGGGGCAACGCGCTGGAAGCAGTTGACCTTGTATTCCAGGGATTTAACTTCCTCGCCAGCCTTGAGGTAGGGGAAGACAGGCTGCAGCTTTGCTTCCCATACATCCTGCAGGTGCTGCAGGTCGATGTTTTCGCCGTTGACGTTGATGACGTAATCCACGGTGGTGGAACCGAGGAATTCACCGGCAGAAGCATCCAGAAGCTCCAGAATAACTGCGCCATAGCAGGGCTTGAACAGGTCGTCCAGGTTGATATCGCGGCTCAGGGACAGGCCCACGTGGTTGCCGACGCACATCTTGAACAGTGCTTCGGCAACGCCGCCGTAACCAGGCGTTGCTGCGGCCAGCACCTTGCCTTCGTCGATCATCTGCTCCACGATCTTGTAGATGGAAAGCAGGCTGCCGATCTCCGGCATGCCGTCCTTGTACTGCGGCTTCAGGATGACAACAGAGCTGTTGGCTTTCTTAAACTCAGGGCTCATGACGTTGGCGGTGTTGCCAATGGCGGTGGCAAAGCTGACCAGCGTGGGGGGAACATCCAGGCCTTCAAAGCTGCCGGACATACTGTCCTTGCCGCCGATGGAAGCAATGCCAAGGCCCATCTGGGCATCCAGCGCGCCAAGCAGGGCGGCCAGCGGCTTGCCCCAGCGTTCGGGGGCAGTGTTCAGGTGCTCAAAATATTCCTGGAAAGTCAGGTACATATCCTTGTGGCGGAAACCGGCGCAAACCAGTTTGGTCACGCTTTCCACAACGGCCATGTAAGCGCCGCGGTAGGGGTCCGCTTCAGTCAGATAGGGGTTAAAGCCCCAGGCCATGCCGGAGCAGGTGGTGGTTTCGCCATCCACCGGCAGTTTGGCAGCCATGGCCATGGTGGGGGTCAGCTGGTATTTACCGCCGTAAGGCATCAGCACGGTGGAAGCGCCGATGGTGGAGTCAAACCGCTCGCCCAGGCCTTTCTGGCTGCAAACGTTCAGGTCGCCAACCAGGTTTTCCAGCTTTTCGGCAAAGGTGGAACCGGCCCACTGGGGCTGCCATACCGTGCCGGGCAGAACATGCACATCGGCATGGCGCTCGGCACCGTTGGAGTTCAGGAACTCGCGGGAAAGGTCCACGATGGCAACGCCGTTCCAGTTCTCGCGCATCCGCTTTTCCTCGGTAACGGTAGCAACCACGGTGGCTTCCAGGTTTTCCTCATTGGCAAGGGCAATGAACTTTTCGGCATCCTCAGCGGCAACGGCAACAGCCATGCGCTCCTGGCTTTCGCTGATAGCCAGTTCGGTGCCGTCCAGGCCCTCGTACTTCTTGGTAACTTTGTTCAGGTCAATGTTCAGGCCGTCGGCCAGCTCGCCGATGGCAACGGAAACGCCGCCTGCGCCAAAGTCGTTGCAGCGCTTGATCATGCAGCAGGCGTCCTCGCGGCGGAACAGGCGCTGCAGCTTACGCTCAATGGGGGCGTTGCCCTTCTGCACCTCGGCACCGCAGGTTTCCAGGCTGGTCAGCTTGTGGGCCTTGCTGGAGCCGGTAGCGCCGCCAATGCCGTCACGGCCGGTGCGGCCGCCCAGCAGGATGATCACATCGCCGGGCTGGGGCTCTTCGCGGCGGACATGGCTGGCCGGGGTAGCACCCACAACAGCGCCGATCTCCATACGCTTTGCCACATAGCCGGGGTGGTACAGTTCAGCAACCTGGCCGGTGGCAAGGCCGATCTGGTTGCCATAGCTGGAATAACCGGCAGCAGCAGTGGTAACCAGCTTGCGCTGGGGCAGCTTGCCGGGCATGGTTTCGGCAACCGGCTTGAGCGGGTCGCCTGCGCCGGTCACGCGCATGGCCTGGTAAACATAGCTGCGGCCGGACAGCGGGTCACGGATGGCACCGCCGATGCAGGTAGCAGCGCCGCCGAACGGCTCAATCTCGGTGGGGTGGTTGTGGGTCTCGTTCTTGAAGAGGAACAGCCAATCCTGCAATTCGCCGTCCACATCGCACTTGATTTTGACGGTGCAGGCATTGATCTCTTCGCTCTCGTCCAGGTTCTGCAGGATGCCGCGCTGTTTCAGGGCCTTGGCGCCGATGGTGGCCAGGTCCATCAGGGTGCGGTTCTTTTTATCGCGGCCGGTCTCGGCACGCAGGGCCATGTAACGGTCAAATGCAGCCTGCACAACTTCGTCGTCAATCTTGACATCGTTCAGGATGGTGCCGAAGGTGGTGTGACGGCAGTGGTCAGACCAGTAGGTATCGATCAGGCGGATTTCGGTAATGGTCGGGTCGCGCTGTTCAGATTTGAAGTAGTTCTGGCAGAACACAATGTCGGCGTGGTCCATGGCCAGGCCCTTTTCATTGCGGAAATTCTCCAACGCAGCGTCATCCAAAGCGCAGAAGCCGTTCAGGGTTTCCACAGCGGTGGGCACGGCAAATTCCATTTTCAGGGTATCGCGGGTGTCCAGGCTGGCCTCGCGGGCCTCCACCGGGTTGATGACGTACTTCTTGATGGCTTCCAGATCCTCTGCGCTCAGCTCACCGTCCAACAGGTAGATGCGGGCACTGCGCACAGACGGACGCTCGCCCTGGCTCAGCAGCTGGATACACTCGGAAGCAGAATCTGCACGCTGGTCAAACTGGCCGGGCAGATACTCCACAGCAAACACCGTCTTGGCGGTGGGCAGCTCGGTATAGGTCACATCGACTGGCGGTTCGCTGAACACGGTGGGGATGGCTTTCTCAAACAGGTTGCGGTCAATGCCTTCCACATCATAGCGGTTCAACAGGCGCAGAGCTTTCAGGCCCTTAATGCCAACCAGCTCAACCAGTTCATGCTTCAGGCCCTGGGCTTCGCCGTCAAAGCCGGGCTTTTTTTCTACATAAATGCGGTAAACCATTCTTGTTTAACCCTCCTGTGCTTTCATTGCCGCAAGGGCACGGGCACCAATATCACTGCGGCGGTGCAGTTTGTCAAAATGGATGCAGTCAGCAGCGGCGTAAGCCTTTTTCAGGGCTTCGGGCAGGGTGGCGGCGGTTGCCGTTACACCCAGCACGCGGCCGCCGTTGGTAACCAGCTTGCCATCCTTGATGGCGGTACCGGCATGGTACACGGTCACATCGGCAGCACCGGGCACCTGGCCATTCTCCAGGCCGGTGATCTCCTTGCCCTTTTCATAGGCAACGGGGTATCCGCCGGAAGCCAGCACCACACAGGCGGCAGCGCAATCGATGAACTTGACCTCGGTCTTGTCCAGCGTGCCGTTGGTGCAGGCCTGCATCACGGTCAGCAGGTCGCTTTCCAGCAGGGGCAGTACTACCTGGGTTTCGGGGTCGCCAAAGCGGCAGTTGTATTCAATCACCTTGGGGCCGTCCGGGGTCAGCATCAGGCCAAAGTACAGGCAGCCCTTAAAGGGGCAACCCTCTGCCTGCATGGCGGCAACCGTAGGCAGGAAAATCTTCTCCATGCACTCGGCGGCAATGGCGGGGGGGTAGCAGGGATTGGGGGCAACGGTGCCCATGCCGCCGGTGTTCAGGCCCTCGTCATGGTCCAAAGCGCGCTTGTGGTCCATGCTGGAAACCATCGGCTTGACGGTTTTGCCATCACAGAAGGACAGCACGCTGACTTCCGGCCCGGTCAAAAATTCTTCCACCACAACATGGTTGCCGGAAGCGCCGAACTTTTTGTCCAGCATGATTTCCTTTACGCCATCGGCGGCTTCCTGCTCATTCTGGCAGATCAGCACGCCTTTGCCCAGCGCCAGGCCATCCGCCTTGATAACAACCGGGTACTTGCCCTTGCTGCGGATGTAATCCATCACCTTGGCGGGGTCGTCAAAGGTTTCATAGCCGGCGGTGGGAATGCCGTATTTTTTCATCAGGTCCTTGCTGAACACCTTGCTGGCTTCAATGCGGGCGGCAGCGGCATCCGGGCCAAAAGCAGGGATGCCCACCTTGGCCAAAGCATCCACCATGCCAAGGGCAAGGGGATCGTCCTGTGCAACAACAACATAATCAAAGGCTTCTGCCTTGGCAAAGGCGACCATGGCGTCTACATCCGTTGCAGAGATGTTTTTGCAGGTGGCATCGTAACCAATGCCGCCGTTGCCGGGGGCACACCAGATATCGCCGCAGTCGGGGCTTTTTTTCAGCGCGCGGATAATGGCGTGTTCACGCCCGCCGCCGCCAACAACCAGAATTTTCATGGCAAACTCCTTAGCTTGAAATGAAAAAAGAATAATGAATAAAGAATAATGAAGGTGGACCGCGTTGCTGCGCACCGCTTAAAAAATATTAGAACTCTAATATCCAAAACCGTGCCGCTTGCGGCACACCTTCATTCTTAATTCTTAATTATTATTTATTA
>OEIM01000767.1_pt1 | contig 11753 bp, 9 predicted proteins | sample 1538341 | NCBI WGS metagenome assembly OEIM01 (sample SAMN02324081, study PRJEB22366) | human gut metagenome | biome: human | place: Canada: Ontario | collected 2010-10 | reverse complement strand
TTAATTCTGAACCCGTTAAAATCTGTAATACAGGAATTCCTAAAATCCAAGCCCCAATTATACAAATTATAGTAAAGCCTACTATTATTACTGATATTTTTGATATTGAAACAATAAATGGTTTCTTGTAATCTGAAGCATATTCGTCTGCTAATTTAGTTAACGCGGGCTTCATAACAAAAGTTGCAAATAGGTTTACAATAGAAACAGGCATAAATAATGTCTGAAAATATGCTGAATAGTTTGATGCCATTTTTGCATCTATTGCTATTGTCCCTTAAAATATATGACCATAAAAAATAACCTATAAATAAAGGAAAACAATTCTTGAGAATACCCAAAATATATTTCTCATTCCAGATAACAGCTATATTTCTAAATGTTTTCATCGGCATTACATCAAAAATAATCAAACCAAGTATTGCAATAAGAATTGACAACGATATAGCTAAAATCATATTTTTCGTAATAATAAGAACTACTAACATTACAGTAACTGACATAACCGTTCTAAATGCTTGAGATTTTCCTGTTAAATCTAAACGACCATCTTTTTGAAATGCTCCCTCGTATAAATCTGCATATGCATCAACAAATCTATAAATACACATCAATAAAATAACGATGCACTTATATATATTTGATTTAGCTGTCAATATCGAATAAACGATACTAACAACAACCGACACAACAAATAAAATATATTTTACTGCCTTGTAATGTCCAAATTCAAAAGTGCTTTTAGTATCTGTAACCTGAAATGTCCTTGTTTCATAATACTCTATAAAAGCAAGCATCTGCGCTACTGTTATTGCTATGGCAAAAATTCCTCCATCATCTTCACCAACTATTCTAATTATCAATAAAGATAATATCATTGATGCTGCCGCAAATATCATGCTTCCAATCATATTCCAAACAAAATTATTTTTTTCAGAGGTCTCACTACTAACATATTTATGACACGCTATTGTTAATAGTTTATTTACTTTCATTTTCCTCTTCTTTCTTATAATAATCTCTCACTGCAATTTCTTCGGTAAGACTGTTTATCATATTATCTAAATTGGAAATTCTTAAAGTCAAATAAAAATTATGAACAAAAAGTACCATTATTGAAAATAGAAATATAAAATTCACAGGACTTTTTATTCCGCATATATCTGCAAAAAAATATGCAATTTGAGGAAAAATACTTAAAATTAATAATAAAATACTTGATACAATCCAAAATAAAGCATATTCAATTTTTAGTTTTGCTTTCTTTATTTTCTTCATTATAAAGAAAAAAACACATAATGACGCAACAAATAAAATAACTCTCAATGATGTTGACATCCCCTATATCCTCCCTATCTTTTTCTAAAATTCTGTACAAACAATATAGACATTAACATTCTAAACATATAAGAAATGGATCTTGCAAAATTCAAATAACTTGTTCCTGCAACACGCTCCTTCATTTCAACCTGCACCTCAGCAACCTTTGCTCCATTTTTTATCAAATATGATATCGTATCCGGTTCTGGTCCATAATTAATTTCCTGTGCAAATTCCTTAATACATTTTCTGCTATATAATCTCATACCAGATGTTGGATCATTTATTTTTACTCCAGTTGTCAGTTTTATCGCTGTGGATATAAGTCTGCTTCCCAACATTCTAGCAGAAATAGGCTTTTTTTCATCCACAAATCTTGAACCAATAACAATATCATAGCCTTCATCAAGCTTCTTTAGCATTTTTTCGATATATTCAGGTAAATGCTGTCCATCTGCGTCAAACTGAATAAAGCAATCGTAACCTTTTAAATAAGCATATTTTGCTCCCGCCTGAAATCCTCCTGCCAATCCAAGATTTATTGGCAAATCAATTATATTATATTTATTTTTTTCACAAACTGAGTATGTGCTATCCTTTGAGCCATCATTTACAATAACATAATCAAATTGTGAATAATTTTCTTTAATATTATTCACAACTTCTTCTATACTTTCTTCCTCATTATACGCTGGGATTACTATTAATAGCCGATTCATATCTACACCTTACTTTCTATACATTGTTTTCTTTTTCACTAAGAGAATATATTTTTGTTAAGACCTTTGCAACCGGTCTATTCCAAAATTTTAAAAACATCTCATAATCCTCTTTACTTCTTAAATTATCTCCTATTACTGCTGATGTTTCCGACTCTTCATGAATTCTGTGTGCCATTAATATTTCATTACAATATAAAAACTCCCCCTCTGCTCTAGATATTCTTTCCCATGTTTCCCAATCAACATTACTTCTAAAACCTGTTTTAAATAACGGTTCATAATCACATAAAGCTTCCTTTGAATATGTAACAGAAGGACAGCAAATTGCATTTCCAAGTCTTATAGCACTTCTCTTATTTTTAATTCTGTATGCCTTATTATGATTTCTTAACTTCTTTAACATTATCCTTTTCAGTTTCAAATTAAACCCATTGTCAGAAAAATTTCCATTAATGAGCTCCGAGTAATCTGAAAACGCGATTAAAGCATGTGGATATTTATCAAATGTATTTATAATTTCAGTTGAATAATTTTCTCTATAAATATCATCCTGATGTGCTATTGTTATATATTGCGCATCAGAGCATGAATATGCAAAATTCCAATCTCCCGCAATTCCCTTTTCACCTTTATTAACGAACATCTCAATCTGATATTTATTACATAAATTTTCAATATAGTTGTTCGGTGTTGATGTTGCTAACTTAATATTTGATTTTTTTTTCTGTTTTTTCAATGAAATTATGCAATCTTCTAAATATTTACTTTCTTTATATGCACAAATCACAAACTCATGTTTTATCATTTTTCCTCCCTATAACATTTTGATTAAAATATACTGATATATGCACCACATTGAAACGCTTTGCATAATTATCATTACAATATAATTATATACTCTATAATCAAATTTCAACCTGATTCCACTACCACCCAAAACAGCAAATAATGGATAAATCAATGGTGTTATATATCTTGATTGACATCCAGCTATTGTATTTGAACCAACTTCTGTATATGCAATGTACAGTGATGTAGCTATCAAAACTACTGTTCCAAAAAACATCAAAATATCATATATATAAACTATTTTCGAATATGCCTTAACGTCGTATTCACGTTTATCTGTTAATGTTGTAAAAACCAAAAATGCAAATACTATTATAGCAACTGTTGTTGTACCAATTCCCAGATATGCAAAGTGATCAATAAACCCATTCATATTTCTAATTGACAAATAGTCTTTCAAAAAATTTAATAACGTACGTGTATATTCTACTGGGTTATGAATAATATACAATATCTGTTCAGTTGGATTAACACCTGCACCACCTCTTACATCACCGCCTTTTGAAGTTTCAAAAATGGTTTTCAATAGCAAATCAAATAACATAATTACAAAGGCCATAGAGCAAATGCTATAATATTTTTTCTTATTCTCAATTTTGTTCCGTTTCATCAAAAATGGAATTATCAAAAATGCTAAATAAATTTGCTTTGGAATTATTGCTATTGCAAATGCTATAACCATAATGACCGTATCTTTTGTCGAAACCACACCTTCTTCCTGACAGTTGCCCACAAAATACGCCATTCCAATCATGACAAATCCAATAACCCATGTATCATAAGAATAATTGCTTGCTATAAATAAAGATGTTGGAAACATAGCCACAACAGCTAATATCATTTTTCCACTATGTAATCGTTTCATGGCAAAATAACAACATAATGAATATACTAATACTATTGGAATTTGTCCAAATTTATATATCACAAAAAAGTTTGCTCCAAACAATCTTAGCAAGGCAATCACAACTCCACTAGGCAATGCCGTCAAAGAAATATTATGATCTATATATTTTATTATTGCATCACTATTCTTGTTTAAAGTATTAATCTTTTCAATATTTTGAGCATAAGTGTCTGTATTCTGAATAAAATTCCCCCCATTAGTCAAGACTTCTAACTCTGGTTCTGATAAACCTATATGTGCAACAGACGAAGAACTTATTGCAAATTTAAAATGTGAATCAATATCCCAACTAATATGACCAATTGGAGAAACAAATAACATAGTAATAGAAGAAACAAAAACCAGCCTGACAAGTAATTTCTCCGGCTTATCTTTTATCGTTCTATAGCTAATCAATATAAATAAAATAATAGCGACTATAGCAGAACAAAATAGCCACGTACTATACATAAACTTTAGTCCACTAACAAAATACGCAATTATAGCTCCTATAACCAAAGAAACTATAAATATAAGTAAATCTCTTAATGCTATTTTATATTTTCTACCGATAAAGCAAATAATTGTATCACTAAAATTCAATTTTTTGTCTATAAATAATAAAATCGATATAATAAAAACAGTAAAACAAATAGAGTAAATTATTCTTTCATAATGCATATTTTCTTTGTCAATACTAATTATTGACTTACCTGAATATATTTCTATATCATCAAAGTTAAAATCAGAATCAACATCTATTCTAATTTGTTTAAGGCTTTTGTTAGTAAGTTCAAACCCTACGTTGTCATCCCCTGAAAAAATAGTTTTTATACAACTATCATTTTCATTAAATTCATTGCCATCATCAAAATATAACTGTACATCTAAATCGCCAGATACTTTATCTTTTAATTTAATAACAATTGTTGTTACATTCTTAATATTTTCTTTTTTAAAAACAATATGCGGATCTACTCCATTAATACAAATTTGACCACTTTGATTTATATAACAACCGCTATATTCTATTATATCCGATGTATCATATCGTTCTAATAAATTATCAGCATTTCCGCGAATCTTTAATTCTTTACGAGGGGACCAAACCATGGCTACTGTCACAAGACTTAATATACTAAATATTAAAATCCATAATGATATTTTGCTAATATTTTTTTTTGACATTTCTTACTCCTACAACAAATGATTTCATTTGTTTATTATAATATGTCGTTTTGTCTTCGTTGCTTTTCCATTACAGCACACATATATTTGATACTTACCTGCATCAATTTTGTCGAACTCACATATAAATCCTGATAATTCTGCACCTGGTTTTCGCTTAAAATGAATAGCCAAATCGCTTCTAAAAATCTTACGAGTAGTTATTAGATAGGACTTATTATCTGATTTCAGTAATAATTGTATATTCCCATTATACGGTTTTTCATTATAAAATCCCCATCCCTCAATTATACATTTATTTCCTACATAAATATTATCAATCGCATTCACAACTTTTCTACAAATATCAAATTCCTTTGTACATTCTTCAACAACACACTTTCCAATATTCTCTTTCATCATATTATATGAGAAATCAGGAGCATGCTGTGTCAGATTTGAGCTATAAAATGGATCTTTATTTTTAAAGTACGGATGCAATTTATATAAATGTTTTTGTTCTGCCATTAATCGTTTAAACTTTTTCTCACTTTTCAAATCGTTACCACGACTTACCGATTCATGATGATAAAGTATAACATCATTCCTAACAACATTATAATATCCAGCCTCTACAAGCCTAAAACAAAGTTCAACGTCATTATATGCAACCGGCATATCCTCATTAAACCCATTTACTTTATTAAACTTTGCAGCATTTACGAGCATACAAGCAGCCGTAACAACAAGCCAGTTATAATCTATTTTATTTCGTCCGAAATAATATATATTATCATCATTATAACCTATAAATGCATGAACTGGACCATTAGCAATATTGATAACACCAATATGCTGAATTTTCTTACTATTCGGGTATAACAGCTTTGCCCCAACTGCTCCAACATGCTCTAATTCTGCATGTCCAACCATTCTTTCAAGCCATTCCTCATTAATTATTTCAATATCATCATTTAGAAATAAGTAGTAATCACCCTTAGCTTCTTTAGCTCCTATATTACACATTCTTGAAAAGTTAAAGTTCATTTTTTCATAGATATATCTAAAATTATACTTGTCTGCTAATCCCTGATACAGTTTCTTATTTTCGTCATTGCTTCCATTGTCCACAAGAATAACTTCAAAATTCCTATATCTGGTAATTTCATACAAGGTCTCTATACATCTTTTTAAGACTTTATAGTTGTCTTTTGATGGTATTATCACGCTTATAAGCGGATTGGTCTGCGAGATATAATTCACCCTATATTGATACATTATATCTACCATTTCCAAATTAGCCTTGAGACCACGTCTCGCAAGAGCATCTTCCTTGCTCTTCTTTGCAGCCTCGAATATATATGGCTTTGCAGATGGATCCAAAGCTGTTGATTCTTTTCTTTCTCTCCAATGATATAAGATTTTATCAATATGAGCTATTTTATTTGTCTTTTCAGTAAATCTAAGAGTAAAATCATAGTCTTGTGCACCTTCATAACCAGCTCTTAATCCACCTATCTCATTTGCAATACTTCTGCGATACACTCCAAAATGACAAGTATACATATGTGACATTAATGTATCCGGAGACCAATCCGGCTTAAAATGTGGCATATGTCTATTGAAACCATCATCATCAATTTTATCCTCATCACTATAGATAAAATCCAAATTGGGATTTTCATTCAATTTTTTTACAACTTCATAAAGTGCATTTGGACGCAATACATCATCACAATCCATAAATGCGACAAATTCCCCTGTCGCAATTTCAAGCGCTGAATTTGTGCAACGTGAAATATGACCATTCTCTGTTCTGTAGACAATCTTGATTTTTTCGTTTCCTTCATACTTTGCAAGAGTCTCTCTCACACTATCCCATGAAGAACAGTCATCAGCCAGACAAAGCTCCCAATTTGTATATACCTGATTAAGTACAGACTCAATACAAGGAATAAGATGTCTGTCCAGTACATTATAAACAGGTACCAAAATTGAAATCTTAGGATTATATTCAAACTTCTCATCATAGTTCTCATTTGCTTCAAGCATAGTAATCCATGTTTCATATTCCAAACTGCGATTTAATCTTGCTGCCCTACGTGCTCTTACCTTCTCCGGAACTACTTTATGATAAATTGGTCTTGCTACTTTTTTTATATTTTGCTTGATAGTATTCATAAATAATAACCTGCACCCTTCAATTGCTTATCTTTTATCGCGCTTCAATCTCAATATATGGATTATATACTGCATATTTATTTAATTTCTTCAAAGTCTTACCCAGGATTAATTCTAAATCATTCTCACATCCAGCCTTATCCGGCATTATCATAGATAATAATACACTCTTATCTAACATCACACAGTCTGATGAGACTGAATAACAATCTCTTGTACTTACAAGTCTGTTAAAATTTCCTGCTTCGAATCTTCCATATCCCTTAAACGGATATATAACGCTTCCTTCCTGATCTACATCTATGCCAGCCTGCAAAATATATTTCTTTTTACATATTTTTGCACCTACTGCTCCTACCTCCGGTCTTGTTATATATCCAAGCATTTCTTCTATACATTTAAAGCTCATGACTTTATATCTGTTATTGATAATCCAAATATAATCAGTTTGTATATCTTTTACAACTTCTTTTATCTGTTCTTTTGTTTCTATAAACAAGTAATTCTTATTAACATACTTGGAACTGCACTCAATTGAATCCACACATGCCTTATCATATATTCTATCACCAACCACAATAATAGTTATTGGCGTTGTCTTACTATACCCGTATATGATGTGATAAGTCCCATGATATGGTCCTTCTTCAACCTTAGCATCAATTTTCTTTCTTTTAATATGGTCTTCAAGTGCTTTTTTTCCGGCTTTAAATGCATAAAGCTTACTATCAGGATTTTCAGATGTAGAATTTTCATGGCATCGCCAATGATATAATATCTTAGGTATATGATATATAGAATCAGTTTTTTCTGCACACCTAAGAATATAATCATAATCCTGTGCACCATCCAAGTCAGGATTTAAAATTCCAACCTGCTTAGCAATCGACATTCTTACTACAAACAAATGACAAATATAATTATTAGCTCTTAAAAGATCTATATTAAAATTCGGTTTGAAATATGGTTGGAAGCGTTTTGTACCACCAGCAACTATTTTATCTTCATCTGAATATATAATATCTGCATCAGGCTCATTCTCTAAAAGTTTTGCGCACTCAAAAAGTGCATCCGGAGCTAACATATCATCATGATCTGCAAAAACAATAAAATCTCCTGTTGCCATTTCTATAGCAGCATTTGTATTTGCTGAAATCCCATGATTTTCCTCTAAAACTTTAAATTTAATCCTTTTATCATCAGCCAGATACTTTTCAATTATATTGATAGTCTCTTTATCTTCACCAGATTTATATTCGCTAGCATCGACAATACAGAGCTCCCAATCAGAATATGTCTGTGCTTTTATAGAATCAATCATAGCTCTTAGATATTCTGCATTGGTTCTATATACCGGCACGACTATACTAAATTTATAGTCCTCTTTGAAAAGGTATCTTCTTTGCAGCTCTAGCAAATTATCATCAAGTCGGTTTTTCTCCTGCCAGATTTTATATGCATTTTCTTCATCAAGCTTTCTCTTGATTTTTTTGGCAGTTGCAAACAGACCATTTTTTTTAATATTTAATACTATTCCACTATTCATATTTACATTGCATCTTCATTGACTTCTCTTACAACACCAGTTATTTCTACACTTGAAACGCCATGACTAAATGACATATCTATCCAAGGATCATCCTTTCCAAAATAGAATACATCATCAACTTGTCTGCCATTCGTAGCTATAATATTGACATTTGCATCTTCTGCTACAATCTTCAAGTCACTAAGCGATATCGTTGTACCCTCTACCGGATCATATCTCACATGCTGGCATTTTGTCGGGAATTCATATACCTGTTTAAAGATATTACCATCCATCGGCATAACCTGAGTAAATGTAGCTCTCTCATTAAAGCCTGTTCCATCATCAAAGTAAAGCTTCGACAATTCATCGTTTTCACTCTTCTTAAACTGATATGCATCACATACCTCTTTTGCCCCACCAATCATCTTTACTTTACCATGATCAAGCCAAACAACTGTATCACACATCTCCCGTATCTGAGATATCATATGTGATACAAATAGCACTGTAGTTCCGCCACTCATCAAATCAAGCATTTTATTCTTACTTTTTTCCTGAAAGTCAGCATCTCCTACAGCTAATATTTCATCCACAATCAGTATTTCCGGATTCACAATAGTCGCCACCGAAAAAGCCAGTCTCATAAGCATTCCGGAGGAATAGTTTCTAATTGGCTGCTCTATAAACTCTCCAAGCTCAGAGAATTCAAGGATTTCATCAAACTTTTCATCCAGGAACTCTTTTGAATATCCCAGTATTGAACCATTAAGATATATATTTTCTCTGCCACTAAGATCCATATCAAAGCCACTTCCGAGCTCTAGCATTGGAACAATATTACCATGTGTTACGACAGTTCCCTCTGTAGGCTTCATAATCCCTGAGATTACCTTCAATATTGTACTTTTTCCGGCTCCGTTGTGACCTACTATTCCCACAACCTCACCTTTTTTCACATTGAAGCTCACATCTTTAAGTGCCCAGAATTCCTCATATTTGAGTTTTCCCTTCACTTTCTGGATCATAAACTCTTTCAGGCTATTCAATTTATCATTTGCCATTCGAAAGCATATAGACACATCTTTTACTTCTATCATGTTCATAGGTCATACTCCTTAATGATTACAGATTGAAAATAAACTTGTCCTCATTCTTTTTAAAGAACCAGAAACCAAGTATAAATGGTACAACTGATAGCAGAATACAATATAAATAATGCTGTGGTGACGGTGATACCCCATCTATGAGAATGCTTCTCACAAAGTATATAAACTGATACATCGGATTACAATGAAAAGCTTTTAATAATATAGGTGAAGTAATAATATTTTCTGTATAGAAAATAGGTGTCGCATAGAGCCACACTGTGCTCAGTACATTCCATATAAACTGCGTATCCTTAAAAAACACCATTGACGTACTAAGGAAATAGCTCATTCCCAGACTAAATATCATCATGCATATGATAGGAAATGGCAATAATATAAATGCCGGTCTAGGCCATAATCCTGTAACAAATGTCACTATGAGCAAAGGGATAAGTGAAAATCCAAGGTTTACTAATGATGACATTGCCCTTGACAGAGGATATATATATTTAGGTACATATACCTTTGTTATAAGTGAAGAGTTTGATGTTATAGCTGAAATTCCCATAGCACAACATTCATTAAAGAAGTTAAACATAACAATTCCACTAAGCAGATATACAGGGTAATTCGCCACTCCCGAACTAAATATAGTAGAAAATACCACATACTGAACAAGCATCATTAAGAGTGGATTCAAAAAGCTCCAACACACACCAAGCACAGAACGCTTATATTTAGTCTTAAAATCTCTCTTTACCAACTGGCTTATCAGGAACTTGTAATGTGAAACAGAATCTAAGAATGCAATAACTACTGTTTGTTTACCTGATTTCCGTTTATTTAATGATACAACAAAATAAACAATAAGAAGAATTCCTATTGCTCCCATTATTATCCAATAATAGTTACCAAACCATATTGTGTTCATTCCATCTATAGAGAGGCATAACTCCCCCTCAAGACCCTCGTTATTTACATACACGCGAGTGCTATCATCATATGATTTGGATATCTCTCCTTTTGCCATCTTGATAGAATTTCCATAGTAAAAAGAGATTTGACTGTCGCCATCCAATGATTTGCAAATCAATTCTAATGTGTAGCTTTCATTATTATCCACCTTGATTTTTTCAGGCAATTTTATATCATATGGCTGATTATCACTTAGCTCTGACATATCCACATCAATATCAGCAATATTTTTTCCGTTTGTATCTGTAATCTTCGCTTCAAGCGTTCCATTTGCAGTTTTACCATAGGTGGCTGGGGTAACTGTCACCCCTTCAAGATACTGACTATCAACCGTAAAGGTCTGCTTAATCGTATCTCCCTCAGTAAACTCTCCCACTACCTGAGACTGTGAGACAGTGTCACTCTGAGTTTCCTGGTAGTGAAACTGCTTACTTGACACTAAATATACTAAACATATAGAAGCAAAATAAACCAACAATGTTATTCCAAATACTTTTTTTATAAATTTTTCTTCCATAACAATTAAATTCTTTCCTAATCTAAAATAATATTTGTCACTAAATGCCTAAGAATTATACTCTCTACTGATACTTTTGTCAAATCATCCCCACACAGCCTGTCCCAGCCGTCTCATGGTCCCGGTCTTATACATATCATTTTCCTTATAAAACCGTTGTCTTACGCGTCTGGATTTACCTTCCAGTGCCGCATACCTTACTGCCAGACTGTCAGTTGGCAGATTATATGTCTTTGCAAATTCTCTCGCCTGAAGCCGTCCCAGCCTCATGCTCTCCTGTATCTGTTTTTTCTGCCAGACACGGCGTACAATATATGAGAGCTTATTTATCCCAAGTGCCCCAAGACTGTTGTCTCCATGCTGTCTGTACAGTATCGTCGGCTCATCTATAAATGCTGTTTTACCAAACTGTGCAGCTACAAGTGCTGCCCACCAGTCATGCATTATAGTGTTGTCTATATCGGTGATGCGAAGCATCTTATCTCTTAAGGCCCTGTTTACCATCATTGTACAGCCT
>OEIM01000763.1_pt1 | contig 11788 bp, 10 predicted proteins | sample 1538341 | NCBI WGS metagenome assembly OEIM01 (sample SAMN02324081, study PRJEB22366) | human gut metagenome | biome: human | place: Canada: Ontario | collected 2010-10 | reverse complement strand
GAATATCCATCGCCGACAGGTCAAAATAGTATCTGCCGCCGGGGGTAAGGGAAAACTGTTCTGATAAAGCAAACTGCGCCGTGAGCTTGGTAACGTCCGCCGGAACACTGGCACCGGGCGCGTAGAGCTTACCGTTGCTTCCGCGCCACATGAAGTAGCTGCCTGTATTTCCGTCCGGGCGGGTCATGCCGTCGGACGCAGGCGCGGTAAACTCGCTGCCGTTTTTCACAATGATTTGAATATCCTCGGAGCTGCCGCCGAGCGTTCCGCCGCCAAGGTCAAGGGTAACGACTTTCAGTCCGTCAGAGCTCAGTGTGTCAGGGTTCAGGATTTCAAGCACGGGGCGGAAACTGACGAGCGGGAGGAAGTCCGTAGCATCGTCGTCGTTCCAGCGTCGGCCCGAATCGTACCCGCGAATCGCACGGAGCGACGAGTTGTATCTTGTTGTGTCCTGCCCCCACGAATATATGCCATTCCAGTTTTTGATGTAGCCGCTGTCCTTGTCCAGTATCCTGTCCCATTCGTTGCTTTGGGGCGTACCGCGTTCTGAATCACCCGAGCCTCTGTTATCACTTCCCACGGACGGCGCACGCAGCGTATAGTCCACGCCGCCGCTGGCATAATTTTTGCCGAAAATCAGACCTGCGGTATTCAGGTCATCCCAGCTTACCGTATGCGTTACGGCATAGTCCGCAATGAATAGGCTGTGGGGATATTTATTCTTCTGAGCATACTCCTCGGTGGTTGCCATTTCCGATGTGAGCTTATAAGCGTTGACCGTGCCTGCATAGGTAAAAGGCACATAATGCAGGGTGCTGTCCGGCAGATTGCTGTTTACCGTTCCGGGGATGTTCATCGCCGAAAGGTCAAAATAGTATCTGCCACCAGGGGCGAGGGTAAACTGCTCGTCAGGCTGACTTTCCACCGTCAGCGTGACATCCGCAAAAGCACTTGCAAGGTCGGTCTTGCAGTCACCGTTATACTGCTCGCTGAATACCTTCATGGTATAGTCGCCCGGTGCAATGTCAGACGGGATTTTGATTTCAACCGTTCCGCTTTTGGCAGTAGGTTGTGCTACTCTGCCGTAATACTGTGCGCCGTTGTTATCCGCCAGGATGACAGAGATATATTCATTTTTCCCTGTGGTCGCCCCTTTGTAATTCAGCGTAACGGTATCGTCGGGGGCGGCGCTGACAGTTTTTTCCGTTACAGCAAAATTGCGTCTACTATCTGAAAGCGTCAGCTTCCACTCGTTTCCGCTGTATTCGGGAATCGGGGTCAGCCCTCCGTCGGGCTTTCCGCCCACAGCGGCAGATGCAAAAAGGACAGAGTTCAGATTTAAGTTAAAAGCGGGACGAACAGTCCGATGATTATTGAAAATGAGGACAGAGAACCCAGAGTATTGGACAGAACCCTCACTACGCACGACGGCGAGACGATATTTATCGGAGCCGGGGGAGCGCAGCCACCAACCGCTATCCACCCAATTCGGATGTGCAGGATTCAAGGCACGCAGATCGTTGTTTACAGCAATAGCCTCTTTTGCGGAAAGTGGCCAGAATACAGCGTTATCCACCTGCCCTCCCGCTACACAGTCGGTATTCTCTCCGTCGTAACTTCCGCTTGTAAGCGCCCGTTTCTTTACGGCAGCATTTTCTTCTGTCGTCAGATTTGCTGCAAGCGCATCTATCGCGGTTTTCAAATTACTCGGTGCGTATTCGTTGTTTAATATGGTATCGACAAATGGTATAACTCCCATAGCGCCTGCCGCAAGCAGGGTAATATCCCCCTGTGAGCTTGTAACACCGCTTCCGTCATAGCCGATAACTCGCCATGCAGCGGGATTATTTTCATGGTTTTGCCCGAAATACACAGTCGGTGCGGTCGCTGTGTTTACATTTTTACTTAACACACTTAGTGCATCTGCACCAAGCTGTATCGCAGCAGAGCCCCCTGCCCCAACCTCCTCGGCGAATACGCTTATCGGCGTAAGGCAGAGCGTCATGCATAAAGTCAGCAGGATACTAAGTATTCGTTTTTTCATTTTTCGCCACCTCCGTTATATAAATTTAATCAAGAGCAGTTATTGTAATAGTACCTCTGAAGCCACCGAGATAAGTATTGTATGCCGAATTTTCAAAACTCAACTGCAATGTAATGTCTTTATTTGACGCATCATACATTCTGTTGAAATTAAAGGAATGTTGATCATTGGTATACGGTATTTTTGCCCCGTCCCTTTTTATTCGTGTAAGCTCCCTGCACAGATCGTCATCATAACCGTCTGTCATCTGAATAGAGTAATTGCCGCTGTTGTTAAATTCGTTTGAACCAACTTCGAGAGAACCGCTTAAGCAGACATTGTAAATATGTCCTTTTTTGAGGGTAATATTATTCCTGTAGGATGAAATCAAGCCGCCCTTGTTTATTTTTTCGTAGACAGAAATATTGACACGACTGTTATTCAGTACTGTCCTCGGAGCGTTTGCCTCTCCGTAAAAATATCCCGAACAGCTGCCGTTCTGACCTGCATCACCCTTGTCGCCTTTATCTCCTTTGTCACCCTTTTCGCCTTTTTCACCGATGTCTCCTTTGTCGCCTTTTTCACCGTCAACTCCTGTGGCTTTCACTCCCGTATCGGTCGTTCCAATCCACCAGTTGCCGTTTTCACCGATGAACGGGGTATTTCCGTCTTTGCCGTCAGAGCCGTTTTGTCCGTTTGTTCCGTCCTTACCATCGGCACCGTCTTTGCCGTCAACACCATCTTTACCGTCAACACCGTCTTTGCCGTTTATACCGTCCTTACCGTCTGCGCCGTCAAGACCTTTCAAAATTGAAAGATCGTAAAGGTTAAGCCATATTTCATCGCCGACATAACGCCACTGTAGGTTATTTTCATTTACACGGAACTCAGGTGTTTTTCCGTTTGCTCCGTCCTTACCGTTCTGTCCGGTATCTCCTTTATCTCCCTTGTCGCCTTTTTCGCCGTCAACACCTGCGGCTTTTACGCCAATGTCGGTCACTCCGAGCCACCAGTTGCCGTTTTCACCGATGAACGGCGTATCACCGTTTTTGCCGTCAATACCATCGACACCGTTTTTTCCGTCGATTCCGTCTTTTCCGTCAAGACCTTTCAAATTTGAAAGATCGTAAAGATTTAACCATATTTCGTCACTGACATAACGCCATTGAAGATTGTTTTCATTTACACGGAACTCCGGTGTTTTTCCGTTTGCTCCGTCTTTACCGTTCTGCCCTGTGGGTCCTTTTATATCGGAAATGGCAACAAGGTTTTGCCAGTCTTCTCCCTCATAGCGCCACTGTATATATTCTGTTGTTCTTTGTACCTCTATGTTTTTGCCGTCAATGCCGTCTTTACCGTCAATGCCGTCTTTTCCGTCAAGACCGTCTTTTCCGTCAAGACCGTTCTTTCCATTAGTACCGTCTTTGCCGTCAATGCCGTTTTTGCCGTCAGTACCGTCTTTACCGTCAGTGCCGTCTTTGCCGTCAAGACCGTTCTTTCCGTCAGTGCCGTCTTTGCCGTCAATGCCATCTTTGCCGTCAGTACCGTTCTTTCCGTCAGTGCCGTTTTTTCCGTCAGTACCTCTGAGCGTGTTAAGAGCTACAAGATCGTGCCATTCCTCTTCGGCGGTATCTCTCCATTGGATTGCTGTGCCGTTGTTTCGCACCTCCGGCAACACGGCTTTGCTATTTTCCGCTTTGCTGCATACGGCAGCAAATGCAATGCAAAGTACGATGCAAAGCACAAGACAGAGTGCGGTAGTAATACAGTATATTCGTTTTTTCATTTATCATTGCCTCCTCTCAAATATTGTGAACGGTATTTATCAGCAAACAGGGCAACACCCTGTTTTAAGACCTCCATTTGGGTTTTTAAATAATATTCATCCTCAAACATAGCATAGTGTACACAGGCACGGACAAATATAAAAATGAGCGGTGTAATTACCGTGTACGGAATGCCGATTTTCGGCTCAAGCCGCTTTGCATACTCGGTATAGCGCTCATTTACCCCCTCAAAGAATTTCTTGCCGTGCTCAATATATTTCGGATGGGTATAGACCTGATACATCAGCCGATATTTCTTGCCGTGCTTCTTTGCGGTCCAATACGGAACCTCTTTCACAAATCGAACAACATCCTTCGGGTCGGTGGGAGCTTTTTCCATAAAATCATCCTCGACCTTTTCCATACAGTATGCAGTTGATTCAATAATCAGTTCATCAACACTGTTGAAATAGGAATACAGATTTCCCGTTGTACAGCCACACGCTGCCGCCAAAGCCTTGATGCCCGTACCTGTCAATCCGTTTTCAGCATAGCATTCAAAGCATTTTTCCATCATTTCACGCTTACGCTCGTTGTGCTGTTCCTCTGTTGTTCTCATAAAGTTCGCTTCCTTTTGATAACTAATCGATTAATTAATTATAGTATAGCACAGAGCTACGGTAATTTCAACAATTAATTAAGAAAAAATCGCAAAATATTAAATTTTTATCACATCTGTCGGAAACTTTACTTCTATTGCAGTACCCTTTTCCGAACTCTCTTCCACACGAACCTTACCATTGTGCAGTGCAACGATTTCCCACACCAAAGAAAGTCCCAATCCAACTCCGCCGTATTCTCTGCTTCGGGATTTATCTACACGAAAGAAGGGCTGAAAAATACTTTCTCTGTATTGTTCGGGGATGCCGTAGCCGGTATCCGCAACCGTAATAACAAGCTGATTGTCTTTGTGCGTTACGGTAATATTCACTGTACCGTCAAAACGGTTGTAGCGTATAGCGTTTTCGGTCAGATTGTATAACAAACGGTAAATCAGCGTGTCACTGCCTGTCATAACAGCGTCGTCCGTGCTTTCAAGTGTAACATTGTTCTTCTCTGCAAGGGGCGCAAGGTCAGTGAAAATCTCTTCTACCATAGGACCTATCTCTATGCGGTCGGCACACGATACTGTCCGCAGCTCGCTCATTTCCAACAGGGTTTTTGTCATTTGTGTCATTCGTTCGGTCTGCTCACGCAACAATCGGAGAAACTCCGCCGTTTCAGGCGATACCCCGGGATGCTCTGCCGAAAAAAGTTCAAGCTGTGCCTGCATAAGCGAAAGCGGCGTGCGCAACTCATGTGCGGCGTTTCCCGTGAACTGTCGTTGAGCGGTAAATCCCTCATCAAGACGGTCAAGCATCCGATTGAACGACTTGACAAACTGTCTCAGTTCAGGCGGAACTTCTTCGGTTATCTTCATATCCGTCAAATTGTTAGGTTGAACCTTTTCAACCCGAGCGGTAAAAGTACGCAGAGGCTTCAGTGCATGCCCGCTTAAAAAATACGCAAGCACACCGCCTAACAATGTTGCCGCCGCCGTAATATACCAATTGGTAGCGATAAAGGATTCCTGTGCTCCGTTAATTACAATAGTCAATTCCCGATCAAGCTTTTCGTGTTCGGGATCGAAAAAGTCGGGTTCTCCTTTGTCCGTATCTCCGTAACCTGTAACATAAGAGCCTATGGAATCCATATAATGGCTGCCGGAATAGCCGATAAGAACATTCATAAAAATGCAGGTAGCTCCGATAAGAAGTGCAGTCATCAGAGTTATGCGCCATTGCAAGGATAGCTTTTTCATACTTTTTCTTCCTCCATAACATATCCTTCACCAATGCGATTGCGAATCGGGTCATAGCCGAGTGCCGCACGCAGTTTCTTTCGTAATGCAGAAATATGTACTCTTATTGAATTGCTGAAATTGTCAACACTGTTATCCCAAACATGGTCGAGCAGTTCTTCCTGACTGACGGGGCGACCTTGATTAAGAAGTAAATATTCAAGTATTCCGATTTCTTTTCGGGTAAGTGACAGCTCCTGACCGTCAGCAACGGCAACACGGGCTTTGGTGTCAAAAGCAACCTTTCCACAGTTCAAAACAACATTGTTTTGTGTAAACCGACGGCGAGTCAGACTGCGTATTCTTGCCTCAAGCTCCTCCAAATGAAAAGGCTTTGTCAGGTAATCGTTTGCTCCGGCATCCAGCCCCTCCACCTTGTTGGCAACCTCACAGCGTGCCGAAAGAATTAACACTCCGGTATCTCTGTCGGTTTGTCGCAGAGTTCGCAGTACCGTCATCCCGTCTGCACCGGGTAAATTCAAATCAAGTAAAACAAGATCGTACTTTTCTATTCCGAGCAACTCATTTGCTTTGTTTCCGTCATAACAAAAATCAACGCTGTATGCCAATCTTTTAAGGCTGCGAACAATTGTCTCGCACAGCGCACGCTCGTCTTCAATTACTAAAATACGCATAGAAACTCTCCTTGTTGTGTTTTCATATTTCTTTGATAATTTAATTATATCATTATATCGCTCAGACATAAAGTTTTTGTTAAGTTTTCGTTCTTAACAGGGATTTTACATCCTATGTGCTACAATGAGAGCACAAAAGAAAGGAGTGACCGAATTGACTCGAAAGAAAAAAGCCGTATTTCAGATCGTACTGATTATCTGCGGAATTACGATGCTGTGTTACGGAGCTCTGCGTGGAGAGGCAGAAACCGTGTTAAGCAAGGCAATCCGGCTGTGTTTGGAGTGTGTGGGAATTGGATAACAAAGAACCGAAGAAAAAAAGAGGCGGTGTATCGCAGTTTCTCTCACGCTTTCGATGGCTTATTCAAGCAGGAGCAACTTTGCTGAGTAATATTCATCTGCCGAATTTATTCAAGGGCAGAATTTATCAAGGCAACGGAAAGGCTGTTTGCGTTCCGGGACTGAATTGCTATTCCTGCCCTGCGGCATCGGGCGCCTGCCCAATCGGCTCGTTTCAGGCCGTAGTGGGTTCGTCAAAATTCAGTTTTTCATATTATATCACAGGATTCCTCATATTGATAGGAGTTCTGCTCGGGCGTTTTATCTGCGGTTTTTTGTGTCCGTTCGGATGGCTTCAGGAACTGTTACATAAGATACCGACAAAAAAGCTTTCCACTAAAAAGCTGAAGCCGCTGACATACATAAAATATGCAGTTTTGCTTTTTGCAGTAGGTTTGCTGCCAATGCTCATTACAAATGATGTGGGTATGGGAGATCCTTTTTTCTGTAAGTATCTTTGTCCTCAAGGGGTACTCGAGGGAGCAATCCCTCTTGCCGCCGTCGATTCGGGAATCCGCGCCGCACTGGGTACGCTCTTTTCGTGGAAGTTTGGCATATTGATTGCGGTAATCGTACTGAGTGTACTTTTCTACAGACCGTTCTGCAAGTGGCTGTGTCCTCTCGGTGCATTTTATGCATTGCTTAACAAGGTGTCGCTTTTCGGAATGAAAGTAGACAAACACAAATGCATTTCCTGCGGAAAGTGTGCCCAAGTATGCAAGATGGATGTAGATGTAACCAAAACTCCCGACCACACCGAATGCATACGCTGCGGTAAGTGTATCCGTGCCTGTCCCACCAAGGCGGTCAGCTTCCGCTACGGCTTTGGCAAAGGAAAAGAAAATGATTGTACCGCTGAAAAAGCGGAAACAGCAAAACAAAAAATTGAAACAGAAATTGAAACAGAAAAGGAGTAAATACCATGAAAACAACAAAAATTTTAACCTTACTGACTGCCTTGGTGATGTTGTTAAGCTTTGCCGCCTGTGGCACAGCCAAAGGCAATACGACGAATACTACTGCAAATAAGAAAAGCGAAACGGCTATGCTGACAGCTGTGAATCCAAACACAAAAGACGAGGCCGCCGACCTGCATCAAAAACTGATGGCACAGGAAAATGCTATTCTTTCCGAAAACAGCAAACTTTGGGAAAAGGTATTTCTTTCAGCCGATAAGGGTATGGCGAAGATTGAGGACGGCGGAAACTACGGTGATTTTCTTCTGAAAACGATTGACGGTATCAAGGATCAGTTCAGTGCAGATGAGTTGAAGCTGCTTAATGAAGGCGCCGAAGAGATTAAGGAAATTGAAGGAAAGCTGACGCTTTTGGAACAAAAATTTCCCGGATGCGGAGAAAAACCGTCTGATGGAGATATGAGCGTTCCGGCGGAAAACGGTAAGCCCATCGAAAAGGATAATCTGAAGAAATTCCCGACATTTGACGGCAAGGATCTTGACGGAAACGAAGTTAAGAGCGGTACGCTTTTTGCAAAAAATACCGTTACCGTAGTAAACTTCTGGTTTACCACCTGCAATCCCTGCGTGGAAGAACTTGCCGACCTGGAAGCTCTGAATAAACAGCTTGCAAAAAAAGGCGGAGCAGTAGTCGGAATCAATTCATTTACACTTGACGGTGACAAAACGGCTATCTCTGACGCAAAGAATATTCTGGCAAAAAAGGATGTGACCTACAAAAACATTTGGTTTGATTCAAAAAGTAAAGCCGGAGAATTCACATCCGGATTGTACTCCTACCCCACAACTTATGTTGTCGATAAAAACGGTAATATTGTGGGAGAGCCGATTGTCGGTGCAATAACCTCAGAAAAGCAGTCTGAAAAGCTGCAAAAGTTGATTGATCAGGCAATTGCAAACAGCAAGAACTGATGTGTGCCCTGTCCCGACAAAGTATCACTAATGCATATTTTCAGGTTCTTTTTACATATAGATCCCAACAAATATGCCAATAATTAAGCCCATATAATTTTTCGTACAACAAAACCTCCTGCAACGGATTTTACTCTGTGCAGGAGGTTTATTCTTATTTCGATATTTTTTATTTCATCATTATATCTCTATAAAAATTTTTACATAGCTGTAAATTGGTTTGTCATCACAATAAATTTGTATTCTGTTCAAGCATTAAAAAGGAGGCTCTTTCGAGCCTCCTTACAGCAGTTGTTCCACCCTATTTTATTGTAGAGTTTGTTGCTGTCAAAATGCAAATATCAAAACTGCCGATGCGAGAAAAAGTGCAAAAGTAATCGGCTGAATTTTTATGTATTTTTCAACTTTTGCAATTCGTTCATCAGAAAATTGATTTGAGTTTGCAACATTTTTGTAATCACGATATGAAAATGCGAATATAAAAATCGACACTATAACGAACACAATATAAAACAAAAACAAATAATTCTCCAGCAACGAACCGTAGTACTTTGTTATCAAAGAAAATGCAAAGCAAGCTGTCTGGAAAATCGGAGCTAAAATACAGGCTTGGATTGTTCTGTCGCATTTATCCTCCGGTTTGTCATCCTCTTCATTCGGCAGAAAATAATCCTCTGCAAGGCTTGAATTAATATGAACCCTCTTACGGTAGAGTTTTAATAAAGCTGCAATCAACAGCAATAAAAACATTGCTAAATTACTGTAAATATAGATTGAAAATTCAATATCGTGAAAGACATAAACTAAATCTCCGTCGCTATACATAGTTAAAGCGTAAAAATAAGCATTAACTATAACTACCCAAGCATAAATTCTTTTAACCTTTTTAAAAAGTATGCATATTGTTGCAAAGTGCATTGCAAACAGCAAAAGCAACAAAGATATAAACACAATCAAATCATACGGATTATGTGTTTTAAAAAAATTCATAAAAGGATAAAAATTCAAATACAACGCAGTTGTAGGAAACATTGTTAAATCCGAAGTAATTATGCAATAACCAATGTTCGCAAACAGCAATAATATAAATAAGCTTTGCAATCCTACGACAATTGAATAATAAATTTTCTTTGCTTTCATTTATAACATCCTATCTGTTATTTTACTTTTCATATTTGACTATATCAAAAAGAATTCAAACGAAATCAATAATGTGTATGTTGATATCATGGCTGATGAGATTAATTAACAAAGAAATTTTTTTGGTCAATTCGGTTTTTCCGAATACTATTGACGAAAAAATCACAATGTCGGCAACAAAAGGCTTTGCTGTAATAACTGCTCATATTAAATTCTTCTTGAATGTATTAGATTGATTTTTAGTGATTAAGTGTGTATAATGTATATCGGGAGGTATCTATGGGAAAGCAAAATTATTTTTTCAGCGGAATTACGGACATACTGATTCTTGCCATTTTGTGTGAGCATGACAGTTATGTGTATGAAATTGTAAAATTCATAAAAGAAAAATCAAACGGATGCCTGTCCATATCTCAGAACACCGTTTACGCAGTCACCTACAAGCTTGTTAACGAAGGAAAAATCAGCGAATATTCAAAGCTTGTCGGCAAAAAGCGCACACGAATTTATTATCATATCGAGGACGAAGGTCGGGCATATTATGAAAACCTTTTGGATAGTTTTCATAATGCTTACAGCGGTGTAGAGAGCATTTTAAATATTTTAAAAGAGGACAAGGGCAATGAACAATAACGGGGATTCCCGATGTTGTCAAGAAAATAAGGACAGGCAAATACATCAAAAGACTTATTGCGGTTGTACTTATTCTTGCACTCATATCAACTTTTACATACTGCATTGTTTTGCATGAAGACCATCAGATTACAAAAAGACAGGAAGCTGTTATAGCCGAAGATGTAATCGAATAGTACAAATTCCGTTCGGATATTTTTAAAATTTACAGACCGATTTCAAATTTGATTTTGAAGTCGGTCTTTTTTGTATATACGCTTCTTACGCAATGAAAATACATATTCTGATTGTATTGTATCAATAGACATTGTAAAAAGCAATACTTATCAATATTTTCTTTATCTAAAAGTCATATATTCATATCTGCCAATGAAAGTATCAAATACAGCATTTCCATACAATCACCTCAAATCGCTTATAACGCATTACTTTTCTTTTGTAACTTCATCCAGACCGATAAAGTACATACCTTTTCTTTTAGATTTTTCAAGATGAATCTTTTCGGAATCAACAATCAAATCCGTGTAGAGGTTATTGTCAGTTTCAATAAAGCAGAATATTCTGAATTTGCCGAAAGTTACGGTTTTGTCGGCTTTATGTGCAGAATCGGAATATGCGAGAATATCTGTTTCACGATTTGGTACTGCCACAAAAAGAACCTGTTCGCCTGTCTTTTTATTTGTCAGTGTACAAGTTCTGATAAAATCGTAATCATATTCAGCATCATCAGAAAATTCTATATGTTCAAATAATATATATTTGGTATCCCTGTTAATTATAGAAATTTTATCTTTTCGTTTTGTATAAACTGCAGGAGAGATTATTTTTGAATTTTCGTCAAGCACTAGAACAAATTTGCTATTTGCTAAATCAAATAAAGCACCATAGACATAATGATTTCTAACAAACTTATTGTTTTGAGAATAAAAAGTCTCTTCACCAATGTTATTAAAATACAGGAATTTTTCTTTGTTTTCAAATATATGTTTAATCACAAAATAAATTGGAGTAAATACTACTAATAAAGCTAAAACAATTATCTTAAGAGAAGAATCTAATGTTACTGTTTTTTCAGATATCTTTCCGGAATTTCTATTAACCAAAGTTATGATAAGCATTATCAAATCAAAAATGCCTACAACTATCATAGTAAGAACAGCATATTTCTTTTTATTCATCTAATCACCTTACGCATTTTTAATTTCTATGTCATTTCAGCTTGTTGCCGTTAAGCTTTTTCAAATTAAACTTGCTGTAATCTATCATAATAAATATCTCATCTCACCCTATGTACATATCAAATTCAATTTCAGCCGATAATTGTGCCATTGCTTTAATAAGATCCGATGAAAAATATATAATCGGTTTTTCGGGTAAATCTACAACAACACAAAATTTAGCATCACGCTTGATTTTAATATAAATCGTTTTTTATCGGTAAATTTTCGCACTTTGACTGCATAT
>OEIM01000749.1_pt1 | contig 11901 bp, 8 predicted proteins | sample 1538341 | NCBI WGS metagenome assembly OEIM01 (sample SAMN02324081, study PRJEB22366) | human gut metagenome | biome: human | place: Canada: Ontario | collected 2010-10 | reverse complement strand
CAAGAAACGTAACAGCATAAAGCCGCACCGTCTGTCGCAGACCGCTATGCTGTCCTTCAGAAAAAACAATGCACAGCAGGATATTTGACATAGCAACAGCTTCCCTTGAGGCTATCATAAGTGCCGCCGCTGTTATGACCGCAGGAAGAAGTACAAACATCGCTGAAAGTAAGGCACCATGTCCGCCGTAAATGCTGTAAAGCTGAGACATTGCAACACCCCAGCCCATGCCACGCAACAGCAATACTGCAACAGCTAAAGGCTGTCCCAGTGAAGAAAAACCTGACAAAAACACAACTGCTAAAAAAACAGTCGAACTGAAAAAAGACCTCACAAGAATTTCTTCAAGATCACCTGATGACCTCACGTCAACGAAGCTGTTTGAAAACACCGACAGCATTGAAAGCTCGTCGCTGCCCATAAAGCAAAAAGTAACAGCACCCAAAAGCGCACCGATCAGGATAGCTCCTGCAAAAAATGCAAGAACTCCGCTTTTGTATATGCCTGTCCCGCTGTTCATTATACATCACTCCTTTGAGTAATGTATATGCCACGGTGCAGAAAAAATAACTATTTTGAAAGCTCGTAAGCTCTCTTAGTGCAAGCCTTGCAGCAGTCCTCAACAGCCTTTGGCAGACCGCCCTCACGGAGCTTATCAAGACCAGCGATAGTTGTGCCACCCTTTGATGATACCATTTCAATAAGCTCGTCAAGTGACTTGCCACTGTCAGTTATCATTTTGGCAGAGCCGATAAGCGACTTTGCAAAAAGATCTCTTGCAACTGTTTCATCGATGTCAACGCTCTTTGCATACTCTATGAATGCCTGAGCATACAGATAGATAAAAGCAGGAGATGAGCCGTTTATTGCTATTATCTCTTTCATTTTATCCTTTGATATGACGGCATACATACCGCATGAGCCAAAGATATTGCAAACAAGCTCAAACTCCTCATCTGTAACGCTGTCAGAGCGTGAAAGAGCAGTTGCGCCCTCCCCAAGAAGAAGAGGAGTGTTTGGCATAACAAGCACTACCTTTGCGCCAGCCACAGTTTTTGAAGCGATATAATCATCTGTAATGCCTGCGCATATAGAAACTATGACCGTATCTTTCGTTACCGCAGGAGCTATCTCATCAAGCACCTCGTCAAGCTGCTGAGGCTTAATTGCAAGAAAAACATATTCTGACTTTTCAACTACCTCTGCACAGCCTGAACATTTTACTGTTCCAAGCTCGTCAAGTCTATCAAGTATCGGAGCATATTTATCAAAAGCGTAAAGCTGAATATCCTTACTCATTTTACTGCCTGCAATGCCTTTCATGATAGCATAGCCCATATTTCCTGCACCGATAAAACCAACATTTATCATACACTCAAGACCTTTCTGAATAAAAGACAGAAGCCTGCCTTAAAAATAACTTAATTTTAATTATACACTAAATCTCAACGAATTTCAAGTGTTTCACCTAAATTTCACATTAGTACCCCATTTTTCTTGTATATTTTCACGCAAAAACAGCGACATTTCTGCCGCTGCTTTAAATCATATATTTGTCGCTTTATGTCCAAACTGTGATCTTACTTTTTCATAAGCAAACTTCACAGCAGGCAGGAATAGCATGAGCAATATCAGATCCACAGGGAGCTGGATAAGATTTTTCGCTATTCTCGGTGTGCAGTATGTAAGAAAACCGCTCATTCCTTCTTTGGTGAGATTTGTGATGCCAAAAGTCTTGTTTACATAAAGTGTATACAGAAAATAAGAATTAAGTCCTATATTACAGAAAAGTATAACACTTCCTCTTGCAATTGCGATCCTTATGTAGCTTTGAAGCTTTTTGTTGTTAAAATCGCACTTATACAACAGACAGCCGTAAATGATACCTGAAATAATAACTACCATTGCAAGCTGTGGGCTGTAGGCTCTCGGAGATTTGTTCTGCACTATATATCCTAGAAAGTCAAGGACAAATGTAGACATTCCGCATACCACAGGTCCGTAAAGCATACCTATAGTACAGGTTGCAAGAAAAGTGAAACCGATCCTCAAGTCAGGCGTTACCTCAATGGAAAATGACCTGATAGCAAACGCCAACGCTATCAGTATTCCTGCTGTTGTTAATGTTCTAAGATCTTTCAGTGACTTGAAAGAGTCATAGAACATTCTTCCGAAGCTCTTCATAAATTTACCTCCTTATTCTGCGAGCTTGTCGCTTTGTGCATAACGGAGCATAAAAACAGCTCTGCACACTACCCATGCGGGATGTGCAGAGCCGCTATAAAAAGCTTCAATTACACATTCAGCGGGATGCGAAAACCGAACCGCAAAGGTTCTACCTTTTTCGTTCCGACGGCAACTCCCCGTCCGACGGACACTTAACGCTCAGTTTTCTACTCTGTAATATGTCAAAGTCTTAAAGACTCAGACCTCATGAAAAATTAGAATGCAGTTTCATTGAGGATCTTGTAAAGCTCTTCCTCGAAAGGCTTCTTCATTGAAAGAGCCTCCTGAATATCTACATCATATATCTTGTTGTCCTTCATACCAACAACTCTGTTGCCAATGCCCTGCTCGAGCAGTTCAACAGCGTGATAGCCCATTTCAGTTGCGACAACTCTATCTCTAACTGTAGGTGAGCCGCCTCTCTGAACGTGACCAAGGATAGTAGCTCTTGACTCGACACCAGTAATATCCTGAAGAGTTCTTGTGATATACTCTGTCTTGCCAACGCCCTCAGCAACTACGATGATGAAGTGTGTCTTGCCTGACTTCTTTGTCTGCTCCATCTTCTGAGCAATAGCATTGAGGTCATAAGGCTTCTCAGGTGTGATAACAGCCTCAGCGCCTACAGCAGCAGCAACGTTGATAGCAATGTGACCAGCGTTTCTGCCCATTACCTCAACTACTGAACATCTGTCATGTGACTGTGCTGTATCTCTGATCTTATCGATCATTTCCATAGCCGTGTTCATAGCTGTGTCATAACCGATAGTATATTCTGTGCATGAAATATCGTTGTCTATAGTACCAGGCAGACCGATACATGGGATACCCTGTGCTGAAAGATCAGCCGCACCTCTGAATGAGCCGTCACCACCGATAACTACGATACCGTCAAGGCCCATTTCAAGACACTTATCTCTGCCCTTCTTTACGCCCTCGATATCTCTGAATTCAGGACATCTTGCAGTATAAAGACAAGTACCGCCTCTCTGGATTATGCCAGAAACAGTTCTTGCATTCATCTCAATAACTTCACCATTAAGAAGACCGTTATATCCTCTGAGGATACCTACGACTTCCATACCCTTTGCAAGACCAGCTCTGCATACTGCTCTGACAGCAGCGTTCATTCCCGGAGCATCTCCTCCGCTGGTAAGTACACCAATTTTCTTAGCCATGTAAAATACCTCCAAACCAGGAAACAATTTATCCTGTTACTTTCCTAATAATCTATAATGAGCATAGCACAAAGCCCCTGAATTGTCAAGGGCTTTGTTTATTTTTTAACATTTTATTAAACGTTTTCGTTATTCAGCAGGCACAACAGCCGGAGCTGGTGTTGTTTCAGAAGAGCTGCCTGTGTTCGTATCAGGCTTAGGCTCTGTTGCCTTTGTTGTAGTGGTCGTAGTAGTCACAAGACCTGCGGAAACTGTAACTGTAAGCACATCACCATTTTTAACATTCACAGTGTTTCCAACATTAACGCTCGTCGCCATAACATATCCTGCAGAAACAGAGCTTGAGAAATCGGTAACGACCTTATACTTGATATTATAAGAATCAAGTAGCTCAAGGTAAGCCTTCTTTGACAGACCAGAGAAATCAGGAACAGAAACATTTTCAGGACCTGCACATACTTTAAGAACAAGCTCATTTTTCAAAGACGGATCAAAATCAGTACCCTCTGGTATGCTCTGCTCTTTAACAACGTCCTTATCGTCAACATCAGAATAATAATATTCAGCCTTGATAGTAAAATCCTCACCAAGCTGTTTTACAACAGTATTGTATTCCAGACCCACAACGTTAGGCATTATAGCGCCATAGCCATATTCTGACTGACTTTCAGCATCAGTCACCTTAGGCGTAGCAACTGTGGTGCTGTAAACGAATACCTCGCTGTCAACTCCATCTGCATCATCAGAAGAAATGACCTTATCCTCAGACGAATCATTATTGCTGTCCGACGGACCTGAAAACAACTCATATAGCAGAAAAACTGAAAGCAAAAGCACTATCACAAGCACAGTCCAGCCTATTATCGTAGCCGTTTTATTCTTAGGCTTTTCTTCCTCACGAGTCTGCTGTGGCATTTGCCTTGACTGCGTTCTTTGTCTTGGAACATGCTGTATAGGAATAGTCTGAGTTGAACCCTTAGGGTGTTCCATATGCGTTGTATGCTGCTCAAAAAGTGCAGTAACAAGCTCTGAAACTGTCTGTATTCTTTCTTCGCCACGAACTCTCATAGCTCTTGAAAGAACTCGTGAGATATGCTGTGGTATTCTCGGATTGACTCTGCAAGCTTCGACCATAGTATCATTCTTTGTACGTGTATAAGCGTCAAGGGGCATACAGCCTGTTAGTATTCTATAAAGAACTGCAGCAAGTGCATAAACGTCAGTCCATGTGCCCTGCCATTCTAACGAAGAATATTGCTCAGGAGCGGTATATCCTGAATAGAACTCAGGAGAAAGCCCTGTATTAGATGTTCTTATAGAACTTATGCAAAAGCCTGTAAGTTTAAGCTCACAATCAGTTGTAACAATAATATTTTCAGGAGATATTCCCCTGTGTATGATACCTGCATTATGTATAATGCTCAATGTTGTAAACAATGGCACAAAAAGCTTTTTGACCTGTTCCCATGTGAGAAAGCCTGTATTTGACTGTAAAAATTTCTTTAGCGTCACGCCCTCCACATATTCGAGTATGACATAGGTCGTATTATTCTCGCAAAACATATCCTTTGCCGTGGCGATATGCTGAAGATTTCTCATGCGTGAAAGAACTTTGTTCACGTCTGCAAACTCAGACATAAATGTCTTATACTTAGCCAGACAATCTGGGTTCACCACAAGTCGCTGACTTTCGCTGTCTCTTTCGCAAAGAGTGTCAGGCATATACTCTCTTGCCACACACTTACATTTGCCAACCATATCGTAGCAAATGTAAGACGCACCCTCACCATTATATGAAAGCATTTTTCCGACTATATATCTGTTGTCAAGCACTGTTCTCGGTGCAAGATAAGCCTGTAAATGCGGGATATCGTCGGTATAGCTACAATAATGACAGCGACCGTCAGAACCAAGTTCGTTCATACAGCCCATACATAATTTAGTACTAGGATCCATACCGAACCTCCTTTTTACGTTATTCATCAATTTATATTAGCAACAAACCGAGCATAAGTCAAGTTTTTTTGTGAAATTGTAGAATTTACGCAACAATTTGTATTTCTTTTGTAACATTATGACCCTTTTACAGATACTCAGGATAAATAAGCGTAGAAGAATAATACAGATACTTATTATCCGTATCGAACGTTACATTAAGCACCACAGGCTGATCATCACCTGCGTCATTCTCATACCAATAGCGGTATATATAATTTTTAGTGTCTTTTGACCATATGATGCCGTAATATTCAAGGTCTATGGCATCTGACAAGCCACTCCACTTTGCTCCTTGTTCAAACTTATCAAGGTTGATAGCTTTACTCTTTTTTTCACCGTTTGCATTGTTTTTAAGCACCTTGAAATTTGAATATTTTACAGTTTGTATACGTTCTTCATCATCAACAGTAACAAGTGCCGCCCATTCAGGATAATTTATGCCATCAACATTAACACTGTCATCAGACTCAATGATATAATCAAAATTCAGTGCATTGTTCACTCCCTGAAAAGCCGATTCGTCCTTAAAGTGCATATCAAGCTTTTTCTGAGCCTTTGCAACATCTACGCCGATATATTCAGAAATGCTCTCAGCGGTGTTTTCACCCTTTCCGCTTATAATATTCACAACGATAAGGACGACAAGCACCACAAGAAGCACTACCGCCACTGTTATAAGAATAAGCTTGAGCTTGCTTTCAGACAATTTATGTTTTTTCTCGCCCACTATTTCCACATTTAGCGGTTTATTCTGCTTTTTGAAACGCTTCATGATAGATGTATTTTTGTCTGGTCTTAATCTTGTGTCACAGTTAGGACAGAAAATGTCATCATCGTCAACTGACTTGTGGCATTTAGGACACTCCATAAAAACAACTCCCTTTTGCAACATCCGTGCATTTGCACACTTTTTCAAAACAAGTATACCATAATCTCTGTAAAAAGTCAACAAACGCAAAACAGCGGACAGAAGTCTATCCGCTGTAAAAAACATATATCAGAAGTGCATCTGGTCAGGGTCTTCGATATCCTTTGCAAAACAGCCTGCAACAGGTATCGTTTTGCTGCGATATTTTGAAAGGCCTGCTGCTGTCTCATCGTCAACGATAAACGCCTTATCAACAACTGCATTCTTCGCTTTAAGTGTCATGACCTGAACGCCTATAGTATCTCTCGTGGACTTAGGCATAAGAAGCGCTGTATCAAATATCATTGCTCTGCCGTTAGTTGTGCGAAGCATTATCTCAGCGTTATCCTGCACAAAGAACATTCCCACAAGCTTAGCCTTTGCAGAATAAGCGTTGGCAAGCTTCTTTCTGTTGGTCTTTGTTTCATAGGCATTGAGCGGCACTTTTGCCACCTTTCCGTTTTCAAAACAGAATATCATATAGCCCGAATAATCTACAGTATTCACCATGGACACAACGCCCTCACCGTCATCAAAACCAAGCTTTGCAGGAATATAGTCACCAAGAGAGCTTGCCTTTGTGTCGGCAAACTGCGATACCTTGGTCTTATACACAGCCGCCTTGTCTGAGAAGAACAGAAGCTCCGTTTTGTTGGTGCTTTCCATTTCCTGAAGCGGACCGTCGCCCTCTTTATACTTCTGCTCGCTTGCCATTCTCAGTGATTGCGGAGTACATTTCTTGAAATAACCGCTTTGAGATAGGAAAAGCTTGCAGGCGTAGTCAAGAATATCGTCCTCTATGTCTATCTCCTCGATATCAGTCTTATAATAGAACTGAGTTTTTCTTGGCTGACCATACTTCTTTGAAACTTCCTTTAATTCGGAAATGATGATATTCTTTATTTTTCTGTCGCTTCCAAGAATATCTTCAAGCTCTGCAATAGCTTTTTCAAGATCTTCAGTTTCGGCAGTTCTTTTGAGGATATACTCACGGTTAAGGTGTCTGAGCTTTATTTCAGCAACATAATCTGCCTGTATCTCGTCAATGCCGAATCCAACCATAAGGTTAGGAACGACCTCTGTTTCTTCTTCCGTTTCTCTGATTATCTTTATAGCCTTGTCGATATCGAGAAGTATTTTTCCAAGACCTTTCAGCAGATGCAGCTTGTCTTTCTTTTTAGCAAGGTCAAAGCTTGTTCTGCGTCGAACGCAATCCATTCTGAACGCTACCCATTCTTTAATTATATCATAAACGCCCATTATTCTTGGATAGCCGTGAACAAGTATATAGAAATTGCATGAATACGAGTCCTGAAGCGGCGTCAGCTTATAAAGCTTTTGCATAAGCTTGTCAGGGTCTACGCCCTTTTTGATATCTATACCTATTTTCAGACCGTTAATGTCCGTTTCATCACGGATATATGATACCTCTCTTATCTTGCCTGCCTTAACTAGGGCGATTATCTTCTCGATTATTGCTTCAACTGTGGTAGTGGCAGGTATCTCAACGATCTCAAGACACCTTGACTCCTTGTCATACTGATATTTTGCTCTCAGCTTAACAGAGCCTTTTCCTGTTCGGTATATCTTATCAAGCTCCTCCTCATCATATAGAAGTGAAGCACCGCCCGGAAAGTCAGGTCCTTTCAGCGTTTCAAGAGCGTTGAAATCAGGATTTTTCATAAGTCCGATAGTTGTCTCGCAAACCTCGCTGAGATTGAACGGACAAACTGATGAAGCCATAGAAACACCGATACCAACGTTGGCATTAACAAGTATTGACGGGTAAGTAGCAGGAAGCAAGGTCGGCTCTGTGGTGGTGTTATCATAGTTAGGAACAAAATCAACAGTGTCCTTGTCTATATCTCCGAAAAGCTCCTGACAGATAGGCATAAGCTTTGCCTCAGTGTATCGAGAGGCAGCATACGCCATATCTCTTGAATATGCCTTACCGAAGTTACCCTTACTCATTACATATGGGTGCAAAAGCGCTTCATTGCCCTGTGAAAGTCTTACCATGGTTTCATATATAGCGCCGTCGCCGTGAGGATTGAGCCTCATGGTCGCACCAACGATATTGGCAGACTTTGTGAGCTTTCCGTTTAAAAGTCCCATTTTATACATGGTATAAAGCAGTTTTCTGTGTGATGGCTTAAAGCCGTCTATCTCAGGGAACGCTCTTGATACCAAAACGCTCATGGCATATGGCATATAGTTCTTTTCAAGGGACATTGTTATCTTTTCATCTGCAACAAGTCCTGCACCCTCGATATATGCATTGTTATTTGGTTTAGCAGTCTTTTTAGGCTCTGCCTTTTTTCTTGCCATAAAATCTATCCTTTCATAAAGTTCGTAAGGTCGGTGCACTTTTTGCCTGTATACTGCATAGCGATCCTGCTTTCGGGATCGGCGTCAAACATATACAGCACCGCAATAAAAATAAATTCAAGTGGTTTCATAAGGATATAGACCACATCAGCACGCAATTTCGTCGATATATGCTGTGAAATGGGATATCCGTGTTTATCGTAAAAGCTTCTCACACATTTGTGAAAACGTGGAAGCTTATCCTGTATAAGCTCTTCAAATGCGTTTGCAACACAAAGCTGTCTGTTCACAACTATCTTATCCCCACGCCGCAGACCCATTCGCTGAGGTTTGACAAGCTTAGCGTGTCCCCCTGCCGCAACTGTGCAAAGATAATGCCCTTGTGAGTAATCAGGCGGCGGAGGTATCTGCTGAGAAAACGTCCAATCGGCTGTTTCCGTGAAAGCCTTTACTATGCTGTCAGGGCGCTGTCCAAATAAAACAAGTATCAAAAGCATCACCGCAAGGAGCGGTATCATTGCCACAAAGCTGATAAGATACCAACCAAGGCTTTTTGTGAGAAGCTTATTAAGCCAGCCCATAAAGCCGCTTTTCTCCGCCGAATTGCTGAGATATCCCGTCTGCGCCTTTATTTCACGGCGAATGAGCCTTACGGACATAAGCATATAATTCATTGGAAAAACCAACATCATCACCGTGAAAAAGTTATCCATATTCTTCAAAAGCTGTATCACCAGCAGTATATCAAGCACATTGCCCATATACACCCCTGCAATGAGCATAGCCGCAAACAACGGCGGTTTTCTCTTTGTTATAACACTCAACAGTACAATGCACACCATAGCTATAAAAAACAGGAAGAAAAAACTAAACCTATACTCCCCTGATATGGGTGTATGAAATTCCCCATGAACAGTCAGAGGAACATCATCATCAGCGCCAAGACCTAACCCGTCAAGGTCAAAAACAGACAGCAGCGAACCGATTACCACCGTCAGCACATCAAACAGCGGTCTGTCCAATTCTTTAGGTGCATTCTCAAAAAGCCTTATAACATTTATTACTGTGAAAAACAATGGAAGTCCAACACATATCACAAGCGCAGACGACCATATAAAAATTGCTTCCATAATGTTCTCCCCTCAAACAGCTTATGAAATATCTGCCATATCCAGATAATCAACACCATTATTGGTGATGAAATCTTTTCTTCCCTGCAGATCGTCACCCAAAAGCATATCGAACATCCATTGTGTCTGCTCGATATCGTCAGGCTCTATCTTTATAAGACGTCTTGTGGCAGGGTCCATTGTCGTAAGGCTCATCATCTCCGCCTCGTTCTCGCCAAGACCTTTTGAACGCTGGATATCAAACTTTTTATTGCCTATCATTTTGAGTATCTTTGTCTTTTCGTTCTCGTCATATGCAAAGTAAGTCTTGTCGGAAGTCGTTATCTCAAAGAGCGGTGACTCCGCAATATAAACATATCCTTTTTCAATAAGGGTCGGCACAAGCCTGTAAAGCATTGTGAGTATAAGCGTTCTGATATGGAAGCCGTCAACATCGGCATCAGTACAGATAACTATTTTGTTCCAGCGTAGGTTGTCAAGATTGAACATAGATATCTCCTTGTTCTTGCCCGTCTTGACCTCAACTCCGCAGCCTATGACTTTTATAAGATCTGTGATTATCTCGTTCTTGAAAATCTTATCATAGTCAGCTTTCAAACAGTTGAGTATCTTTCCTCTCACAGGGATAACAGCCTGAAACTCAGCGTTTCTTGCCATTTTTACAGAACCGAGCGCCGAGTCGCCCTCCACGATATAAAGCTCGCGGCGGGAGACGTCCTTCGAGCGGCAGTCAACGAATTTCTGCACCTGATTTGAAAGGTCGATAGAGCCTGCAAGCTTTTTCTTCAGGTCTATTCTTGACTTCTCAGCCTTTTCACGGCTTCTCTTGTTTACAAGAACCTGCTCTGCTATCTTCACCGCTTCGTCAGGATTTTCAATAAAGTATATCTCGAGATTGTGCTTCAAGAACTCTGTCATGCACTCCTTGATAAACTTGTTTGTGATAGCTTTCTTTGTCTGATTGGCATATGAAGTCTGTGTAGAAAATGAACTTGAAACAAGCACCAAGCAATCCTCGATATCCTGAAAAGTAATAGGTTTTTCGTTTTTCAGATACTTATTGTTGCTTTTGAGATAAGCATTTATCTGAGATGTGAAAGCACTCTTTACAGCGTCCTCCGGTGAGCCACCATGTTCCAGAAAGCTTGAATTGTGATAATATTCAAGACATTTTACCTGATTAGAGAAAGTGAACGCCACAGAAAGCTTTACCTTGTAATCGTCCTTGTCCTCACGGTCACGACCCTTGCGGTCGCCTGTGAAAAACTGCACCGAGGTCAGAGGCTTTTCACCTGCTATCTCTGCAACATAATCGGCGATACCATTCTCATAATAGAACGTCTTTTCTTCAAAAGAATTGTTCTCACGCTGTATACGCAGGATAAATGTGATATTAGGGTTTACTACAGCCTGCTTTTTCAGAACGTCCTCAAAATATTCGTTCTCAATTTTTATATCAGTGAAAACTTCAAGGTCAGGTCGCCAGTGAGTCTTTGTGCCAGTCTTTTTCTGCTTTGTTTCTTCCTTCTTAAGACCGCCAACGTTTCTTCCCTTTTCAAAGTGCAGGTCATACTTATATCCGTCACGGAAAACCTCGACGTCCATAAACTCAGATGAATACTGCGTCGCACAAGCACCCAGTCCGTTAAGACCCAACGAATATTCATAGTTATCTCCGCCGTTATTATTATACTTGCCACCTGCATAAAGCTCGCAGTAAACAAGCTCCCAGTTATATTTTTTCTCACGCTGGTTATAGTCAACAGGACAACCACGTCCGAAGTCTTCCACCTCGATAGAATCGTCATTGTACTTTGTAACGATTATCTTATCGCCATGACCGTCACGAGCCTCGTCTATAGAGTTTGAAAGAATTTCAAAAACAGAATGTTTACAGCCCTCAAGTCCGTCAGAGCCGAATATTACCGCAGGACGCTTTCTTACTCTGTCCTCCCCCTTAAGGGATACTATATCTTCATTTGTATATTCCTTTTTATTTGCCATTTCTCATTTCCTTTCTTACGGATCTGAAGAATTTTTCACATACAAACTATATTATAACACAAAATCAACGATTTTGTAAATACATTAATTAAACATTTTTCAGACAAAAGCCGAACATCCGTTTTGTTCC
>OEIM01000746.1_pt1 | contig 11936 bp, 13 predicted proteins | sample 1538341 | NCBI WGS metagenome assembly OEIM01 (sample SAMN02324081, study PRJEB22366) | human gut metagenome | biome: human | place: Canada: Ontario | collected 2010-10 | reverse complement strand
CCGCAAGTTCTTCAATCCGGATGCTCTCGTGGAAATTTTCCCCGATATAATTGAGCGCAGGAAGAATCAGGGCAATGCTGGCATCATCCAGAATGGCATTCTTTTCCTGCGTCTCATCTTTTTCATTCCATCTCGCAATCTGCATCAGAAGCGCCCGCGTCAGCCCCTTTACTTCTTCCAGATAAAATTCCTCTTTTTCATCCATGCATTTAATAATCAGTTTGATCAGCTCCGCCACCTCAGGTCTGTCCTCATTTTTCGAGTAATGAGCCCTCTGGTTGATGCGGGAAATCAGCTTCTGTGCCATACGCGAATTATCCTTATACAGTTTTGTGATAAAGCCTTCCACATCAATAAACAGCCATGCCCAGGAGCACAGACTGTTTTCCTTTGAGTTTGTCGTATGTGGAAAGTTCTTTGGTACTACCGTAAATGCCCCCCCGTCGTACGGAATTTCTTTATCTTCCAGGACAATTGTCCCCTCACCGTAATAGCAGACGCCGATCTCCATCATATTATGAAAATGCAGGTAATCAATCTGGTAACCGTAATTCTGCACCCACTTTTCTCCCAGAAGTGCCAGCACCGGACATTTTTCCGGCACTTCATAAAAGCGGTACTCCATTTTCATCTTTTTCTTTCTGCTCATACAGCCACCCCCTCGAAATAGTAACTCCATCATACCATGTACTGTTTTTTCCTACAAGCAAACCTGCAGAACCTGCCACTCATCTGTTCCCTTCGTATGCATGGAAACAAAAAAACTGCCGAAAAAGCTTCTCTTTCAAAATCTCTTTCGACAGTTTCCTTTCCTCTGACAGAATTTTTTATCATGCTTCTTTTTTCTGAATCATCGCCAGAAATACCAGCGGCTCGTCTCCTTTGCAGGAAATCGCATGGCCGTTTCCGTCCTCGCAGAAGGTCGTCATTCCTGCCTCCACCGGATACGTCTTGTCGTTATCCTGGTACAGACCCTCTCCTGATAAAATGTGATATACTTCTGTCTCACCGTGATGCTCATGATAGGAAAGCTCATCCCCCGGCAAAATCGTCACTTTTGCAAATAAGGTTACTTTTCCCGAAAGGCGGTCGCCCTCCAGGAGTTTTTCTGTTGTGTGTTTGTCTGCCATAATTTTTTCCTCGCTTCATTTTGTATTTCCATTCACTTAATTCATCTCATCACCTGCAGAGATGTGAGAATCCTTGCTGTAAGCCCCTTCTAAGAACGCTTTCTCATCCACCCCTGCCAGATATCTTTTCAGCAAAAAAGCACAAAAATACGGAAACGTATAAATCTGCTCTCCGTATCCCATGTTACTGCCTGTAAATTTAATTCCGCAGTGGATGTCCGCATACTTTTTCCCGCTGATTAAAGTTCGTATGGATTTTGCCATTCCATTCTGTGCTTTAACCTCGACCGGAATCAGCGCATTTGCTGTCCGGACAAAAAAATCCTGCTCCAGTGAAGAATCGTCCCGTTTATAATAATACAGCCGGTAACCTGATTTTACCAGTGCTTCTCCGACAACATTCTCATAAAGCGCACCTTTGTATACACCAAGATTTTTATTGCTTCTTAAATCCACCTGGGCTTCTTCATCAAGCATGGCTACCAGCAAACCACTGTCTGCGAAGTAAATCTTGTATTTCTTTGCATCATAATTTCCCTGCAATGGTAATTCCGGAAAATTCATACAATAGCATACATTGACCATTCCCGCATCATGCAGCCATTCGATACAGCCGCGGTAATCACGGAATCTCGCTCCTGATGCCACTTTTGAAATCTGAAACTTTTTGTTATCCTTGGCAAGCTGCACCGGAATATGGTTGAATACATTTAAAATTCTGGTCTGATCCATTCCTTCCGCATATTTGCGAATGTCCTCTTTATAGTCTGCAATCAGCTGTCTCTGTACTTCCAGTGAGCCCTCAAATGTTCCCTTTTCGACAAATTCCCGCACAACAGCCGGCATTCCGCCCAGAATACAGTAGTCTAAAAAGAGTTCACTGTACACCGACATCTCCACTTCATTAAACGGCTTCAGCGTCCGCATATGTTCCAGCATATCCTCTACCGTGCTGTCATCATATCCTTTCGCCCACAAAAATTCTTCAAAATCCAGAGAAAACATTTCATAATCGGATTTATAGCCAACACTGTTGCTTTCAATTTTCCGGTAATTGATCCCAAGCATAGAGCCGCTGCAGATCACGTCGAATCTGCCATCGATTTTAAAGAATTTCAGTGCAGTTGCAATCTCCGGAAATTCCTGCAGCTCGTCAAAAAAGAGCAGGGTCTCGCCTTCTATAAAACGTTTTGACGGATCAATCCTGGAAATATTTTTGATAATACCTTCCGCTTTGTATCCATCCGTTGTAATCATTTTATACTTTGGTTCTTCTACAAAATTAATACTGATCACACTTTTATAGTTTTGCTCTCCAAACCGCCGGATGGATTCGGTTTTTCCCACCTGCCGCGGTCCTTTTACAATCAACGGTTTCCGGTCCGGATTGCTTTTCCATGCACTCAGAAAAAAATCGATTTTTCGTTTTAAATAAAGCATCTCTTTCGCGCACCTCCTCTGCTTATTCTGATGCTTTTATTATATTCTTAACCGCAAAGGAAAACAACTTTTTTCACAAAATCAGAGGGAATTTTTCTATCTTATTCACATTTTCTGAGCGATTTGTTCTGTTTTTTTCATATTTTCTGAGCGACTTTACACCATTTCTTCACATTTTCCTTTTTTAGTTTATCGCGCATCAAAAGAGCCCGTCCGGATATGCCAATCGGATATTCCAAACGGGCTCTTTCTATTTTTCAATTTTTACGGATCTGCTATGCCACAACATCCTCAAACTGCGAGTTATACAGAGTGATCCTGCGGATATCTTTTCCATCCAGTGTGATGGATCCGCCCGTTACATCGTAAAGACGCGGAATCAGGTTGACCAGTGTAGATTTTCTACAGCCGGTACTTCCGATGATCGCGGTTGTCTTTCCAGATTCTGCCACAAAGTCGATGTCATGAAGCACATCTTCCTCGGCACCCGGATAGCGGAAGTTGACATGTTCGAAACGAACCACACCGTTTTTGACTTCCACTTTTCCCGGATTTTCTGCAGCTTCAATCGAGGACTTGGTCTGAATGACTTCGTCAATTCGTCCGGCAGCATGGACACCACATTCAGCTTTTTAAACTGATGCAATGCACGAAACAGTTCTTCAAAACTCTCTGTCACTCTTTTTCCCTTCTTCTTCCGCAAATATTTAATATCGTTATCTATTTACTAGTGTTAAATAATAACACCGGCAAGTTTCTCTGCCAAGAAAAATGCCGGTGTTTCTACTTTTTTTATAAATACGCAAGTTTTATTTTATACTATACTTCGTGCTGCGTCCCTTACCTTCCACAGTTATGATCCCTTTTTCCTCCATCTCTTTCAAAAGCTTTGTCGTTTTTGATCTTCCAAATGAAACATATGGTGCAATTTCCCCCATAGATTTCAACCTGTTTTTGCTTAATATCCCGTATATCATTTTCTCATCTTCTGTCAAATCCAGATTGCTTTCCCAGACCGGAAGTACAATCTGAATCGCATTTTCTGACACTTCAAACTCCGGTTTTCTTAAGCTTTTTTCGTAAAGTTGTCTGATTCTCATAATTCCCGTTCCAAAGATCTCAACAAATCCCAACCGGTAAAAAACATTTGCCAGATTTCTATTTCTTAAAACAGAAAGTTTTCCGGACAAATATTCATCTTTTGTAATACCTGCCGGCAGACCTCCCGGAGAAACTACTTCGATTCGATCCTCAAACATCAGAACTCTGATTTGCGATTCCACATCCCAGATCCTGTGAATCAAACCATTGGCGATCGCCTCTCGAAATGCAGCTTCTGGTATTTTTTCTATTTTTTTTCTGTCCGCACCTTTAATTTCCTCATATTGATAGTAATCTCTGAAAATTTCAATCGCTTTCTCATACACCTCTAAAATCGATCTGTTTTCAAATGTTACTCTTTTCTGGATAATACTGATGTTTTCGCCGAATCTGACCATGTCGATTCCCGGAAAGTGGTTCTGATCTGCCAAAAGACCAGCGGCATTATTGTATCCATTGGCATTGTCGTATAGATTCAAGGTTTTCAGCGTGTCCTGGCTAAAGGTTTCGATCTGAATATGTTCTTTCAGCTTTCGCTGTAAAATCTGAAAGGTCAGATTCTGGTCTTTGCATGGCAGTTCTTCAAATCGGATATTTTTTCCTTCCAGAACAAGCCTGGAAAATTCCTGTGTATCTACTTCTATCGTCGCGGTATCATTTCGTTTATATGCTTTTGACCTATATAAATACGGCTTCTGCGCACCGCTTTGTACGGTAAGTTTGATAATTTTATCATTATTTTGTGTTTCCAGTTTATAATCTGGCTGTGGAGAAATACTGTCATTAATTTTATTTTCTATATCCAGGCATGACTGTTTTACATCCGATAAGCCTTTACTGTTTCCCTCGTCATCGACTCCAAACAGAATAACTCCACCGTCATAATTCGAAAAAGCACTTACTGTTTTCAGAAATGTATTGGTAATCGTTTCTTTAAATTCCATGGTCCGTGTTTCTCGCATTCTGTTCACATCCTTTCCACTTTTTCATTCTTTTATTATACGCAAAACACGCAAAAAAGCAATCGTATTTTTTTGCAATTGCTTTTTTGCGTGTTTTCAATCAATAAACTCGCGAATCAATTGTTTGTTTGCTTATTTCCATTCAAAGAATATTCGCAATCTGATTCGTTTAAAATTTCCAGCGTTCTGCCTCCTGCTGCCGGTTCCACCAGAGCGCCAAACAGTCCTTCCTTGTCCCGGAACCGGGAATAAATAGAACCCGTGGTTGTCTCTGCTTTTGCCGCAATTGTGCGAAGCGATGCATCCGCATATCCTTTTTCCAGAAACCCCTCCTTTGCACAGGATAAAATTCGCTCTGAAACGCCTTCGATTGGTTTTGTCAAGTTAACCTTCCTTCTTATAACAGTGTTGTATAACGCTGTTATAAATATAAATCGTTTTCTTTTTGTTGTCAAATACGGTAATTGTCAAGGTCGGTTTTTCAAATACGCTTTCTGTTTCCATCTTGAATGGATTCCTGCTCCATGTTAGAATAAACACACAATGAAATTTCTATCTTAATCAGACTTTAGCAAAAACAAGAGTTTTTATGGGATGAAATAAATCAACCTTATCTGAACAAACTTATCAGATTCTGCGAGACGATATTTTAACGCAGAAGATCAAATGCGGAGAAAAGCTGAAAGCCGAAGTGACCTCTATTTTTGCCAAAGGGCGCGAAGCCGCAAAATGCGGGGACATAAAAACCTGGAACGACTGCTCCGATGATTTTCACCTGGTCTTCTACCGCTATTGCAACAATTCCCGACTCACCGAGTCTGCCAAACGCCTCAAAAGCGGCATTTCCATTTTTTCCAACCAGTACAGCCAGGAAACCGCCATCCAGACGAGCATTGATGCCGAACATGAAGCAATTTTCGCTGCTTACCAGAACGGTGAAACAGAAAAAGCCGTCCAGATGATGAAAACTCATCTAAACGACTCTCATGCCCTCCTGCTGAAATACTCCGGCCCTGCTGCAGCTTATTGCGCTTCATCCGGCACACACTTTATTTTCTTTATTTCTCCATCAGAAAGCATCAGAATCCGGTCGCAGACATTTGCTACCAGCGCCAGATCATGGGAAATAAAAAGCATGGCCATATGCTCTTCTTGTTGAATCTCTTTCAGAAGATCCACGATTTCCTTCTGCACCGAAACATCCAGCGCGCTTGTTGCTTCATCGCAAATCAACAGCGCCGGATGCCGCAGCAGTGCTCTGGCAATACAGACTCTCTGGCATTCCCCTCCGCTGATCTGCGATGGATATTTGGCGAGATAGCTCACCGGAAGGTGCACACTTTCCAAAATCTCTTCACACTGCCTTTTTCTTTCTGTTTTCGGAATTTTTCTGTAATAAAGCAATGCGTCATCCAGATTCTGCCCAATCGTCATCTTCGGATTCAGGGAAGATTTCGGATTCTGAAAAATCATCTGCACTTTTTTTCCAATTTCTTTTTGCGTCCTTTTTCCGGAAATCTGTTTTCCTTCCAGGTAAATGCATCCTTTCGTTGCCGTCGTAATGCCTGTCAGGATCTTTACGATTGTACTTTTACCGCTTCCGCTGTTTCCAATCAGCCCCAGACACTCTCCCGGCATCATTTCAAAACTGATGTCTTTTAATACATAAGTTCCATCTGAATTTCTGTGAAACTGTTTTTTTAAATGTTCCACCCGAAGCAGTGCTTCCATACCATTTCCGTACCTTTCTCTATCCCTCATCGAGTACAAGTTTCACCGGCTGCGGAATTGCCGCAATCAGTTTTTTCGTATAATCCTCTTTTGGGTCGTTCCATATTTCTTCCGGCAAACCCGATTCTATGATCCGGCCCTGATACATAACGCCGATTTCATCGGCAAGTCTTCTTGCAACTTCCATATTATGTGTCACCAGCAGAATCGAAAGATCTGTCTTTTTCCGCAGTGCGAGCAGCGTCTCGATCGTCATATCCTGTGAGGCGACATCCAGCGCACTGGTCGGTTCATCTGCCAGTAAAAGGGACGGCTGATTCATAATCGCAAGCGCAATTGCAACACGCTGACACATTCCTCCGCTTAATTCAAATGGATATGATTTTAAAACGCGCTGCGGGTTTTCAAATCGAAGCTCTTTTAAAAGCTCTTCCGCATCCTCTAAAATCTCTTTTTTACTCTTTTTCCCCGCCGTTTTTGCATGCATATTTTGGCATTCCACAAACTGTTTCCCGATTTTGGCAAGCGGGCTTAATGACTGTTCCGGGTTCTGAAAAATATAACCCATTTTGTTTCCATGGACTTCACACCATTCCTTCTCTGAAAGCTGTATCAGATTCTGTTCTCCCATCCAGATATCTCCGGAAACAATTTTTCCCTCTTTTGTCAGGAGTCCTCCGATTGTACGAAGCAGAGTCGATTTTCCAGAACCACTCTCGCCGACAATAACGTAAATTTTCCCGGGAGAAAGAGAAAAGCTGACACCGTCAACTGCCAGCTTTTCTCCATATGTTACCGTTAAACGATCCACAATCAGATTTTTCTCTATTTGATTTTTCTCTGCCAGATGTTTGTCTGTCTTATTCTCTTCTATCCTGTTTTTTTTCATCTTTTGCGATCCGTTTCGTCTTTCGCCGTTGTTCCGGCTTTTGTTTCCTGTGTTTCTTTATTTATTCTTCCACAGACAGAGTATTGGTTACCAGATAATATTCCGTCGGATTGATCTGTACTCCTTTTACTTTGTTGGAGTATACAAAGATCAGCTGCTGATCTGCCACAAATGCAAATGGCATATCATCCAGTACCTGCTGCTCCAGTTCTCTGGTAAGAGAAACCACTTTGTCGTTATCCGATGTGGTACCAATTTCCGCTGCCAGCGCGTCTACTTTTTCGTTGGAATATCCACCATAATTGTTGCTGGCTCCCGTCGTAAACAACATATTGATAAAGTACGACGGAGTTCCAATCGGCGCCATGGCATAGTTTAAAATAGCAAGATCGAAATCACCCGATGCAAGAGGATCATCCAGCACATCCTGTGTCTCAATGGAAAGTTCAATTCCAATCTGGGACAGTTCTGCCTGAAGCATATCAGCAAGCTGGATGCAGTTGTCATTGTAGCTGTAAGTCAGCACTTTGAACGAAAGATTTACGCCGTCTTTGTCGAGGATACCATCTCCATCGGTATCCTGGTATCCTGCATCTGCAAGAATTTCTTTTGCTTTATCCGCATCGTAGGAATCGACGGTCAGATTTAATCCGTCTGTACCGCCAAATGCCAGGTTGTCCGGATAAATTCCATAGCACGGAGTTGCAAATCCCTGATAAACAACATCTGCATAGCCTTCACGGTCAATACAGTAATTGATTGCCTGACGTACTGCCAGATCGTCCAGTCCTTCTGTTTTCAGATTGAAGCTTAAAAAGTTTGCTCTTGTTGTCGTCACGGTATCGGTTGTATATTTCGAAGTATCTGTGAACTTTGATGCTCCGTTTGCTGTTTCCTGTGCGATCAGGTCAATCTCTCCGTTAGCAAGTGCCATATCCAGCGCATCCTGATCGTCGATAATTTTCAGCTCTACGGTGTCTGCCTTCGGAGCGCCGCCCCAGTAATTTTCGTTGGCACGCATTTTGACATCCGTCATAGCGGTAAACGAAGTTGCAACGTAAGGTCCTGTGCAGGAAACACCAAGCTCCTCATCCGGTTCTTCTGTTGCATCATAAATACCGAGAAGCGGATCACACAGATCATTTAACAGTGTTGGATTTGGTTCCGGCGTTACAATCGTAAATTTCATGCCGTCTGCTTCCATGGATTTGATTTTTAAGGTCGAATCTGCTCTCTCATTTTTCTCATAGGTACGCTCAAAGCATGCTTTTACTGCTTTTGCATCTACCGTTTTTCCGTTTGAGAACGTTACGCCATCACGAATGGTGAAAACCCAGGTATTTTCATCCGGTGTCTCTACCGATTCTGCGATCCATGGCTGCGGCTCAATATTTTCATCCAGACGGTACAGATTTTCGCTGATTCCATAGATGGACATGATCCAGCCATCCCAGTTATACGCAACGTCCAGACTTTCTGCACCAAAGAAACCGGTAGTAGCTCCAAGAACGAGATCTGCTCTTTCTCCATCTGTAGTCGTTTCCCCGGACTTTGAAACTGCGCCTGCTGCTTCCTCGGATGCTGAAGTCACACTTGCTGCTTCCGAACCTGATTTGGAAGATGTTTCACTCTCATTTGCCGTGCCGCATCCCGTTGCAAGAGATGCGAACAGGCAGGCTGCCATCATGACACTTACAATCTTTTTTTTCATTTGATTTTTCTCCTCTTTTTTGGTTTTTCCCGTCTTTCAGACGATCTTTTTTATGGAATCATCTGTCCGCCTTTTCGCGTTGCAGGTGGTTTCATCCTGAATTTAATTTTCTGTTCTTGCTTCTTTCTTATGTACAAACTCGCTCAGTCGGTCTCCGAACAGCTGAAAAACTGTCACAACCAGAAACAGGGCCAGACCATTAAAAACGATAATCCATGGTGCTTTCTGCAGATAATCTCTCGCCTCGCTCATAACGGCTCCCCACTCTGCGGTAGGACGCGCAGCACCGAGTCCCAGAAACGAAATTCCTGCCATACTGAGGATTACACTTCCAATATCCATAGCCGCTGTTACAATAAGGCTTCCCATCATATTGGGCAGAATATAGGCTGTTATCATGCGATAAAGCGGTACACCGTTCATTCTTGCGGCATATATATAATTTTCCTGTTTCATGGAAACCACAAGACTCCGGGAAAGCCGTGCATACGTTGTCCAGTACACGGCGCTTAAGGCAAGCACGCCGTTCCACAGGCCGACACCTAAAATTCCCGCAATCGCAATCGACAGTACAAAAGCAGGAAAAGCCTGGAAAACCAGCGTGATTTTCATCAGAATCTCATCCAGAACCCCGCCTGCAAATCCGGCCAGAATTCCAACCAGTGTTCCCACCAGAAATACGATTCCGACAATCAGAAGTGCTGTATAAATCGATGTCCTGCTTCCCGCCAGAATACGGCAGAACACGCACCGCCCCAGATTGTCCGTTCCAAACAAATATTCTTTGCACGGCGATAAGAATGCATTTCTTACATTCACCGCATACGGATCGTGGCGGATCAGATGCGGACCGATTACCGGGATGATTAAGATAACTGCGAGAAACAACAGACTGATTTTAAATTTTCCATCCATTTTTTTCATCGTGCACTCTTTCCCCTTCTGACTCTTGGATCCAGAATCTGACACAAAAACTCTACTGCAGCATTTATCAGCAGGTAAATCATTGCCATCCAGACAACATAAGCCTGAATCACCGGATAATCCCGCGCGCTGATGGATGTCACAGCAAGTCTTCCGACTCCCGGCCAGGAAAAAATAGTTTCCACAATGGCAGAACCGCCAAGCAAAGTTCCAAATGACATGCCAAGCAACGTAACAATCGGAAGCATACAATTTTTCAGCACGTGGAAAAAGAGAATCCGGTTCTCCGAAGCTCCTCTTGACTTTAAACCATCGACATACTCCTGTTCCAGCTCCTGAAGCACAATGCCGCGAATCTGGCGGATATACCAGGCAGACAGTGTCAGCGCCAGGACAAGAGCCGGCATAATAATTCCTTTTCCACTTACCGATCCTATGACCGGCAGAAGCTGCAGTTTCATGGACAGTACATACATCATCAGCAGCGCCAGGAAAAAGGATGGAAGGGAGGACAGAAAATAAGTGACGAAACGAATCATATTGTCAAACCCTCTGTCCTTATACTTCGCACACAGTACTCCGATCGGAAAGGAAATCAGAATCGTAAGCGCGAGCGCTGCCACTGTCAGAAGCAGAGTCGCCGGAATCGTTTTCTTTAACTCGCCGGCCACGGCTTTTCCTGTTTTATAGGATTCTCCCAGATCTCCGTGGAAGAATTCATTCAGCCATCTTCCATACTGCACGGCAAAGGGATCATTCAGGCCAAGCTCTTCCCGTTTTAATTCCAGTGCCTCTTCCGAAACACGCATACCGGATTTTTTCAGTGCCACCATTGCCGGATCTCCCGGCGAATGATAAACCAGTAAAAAAGAAAGGAACGTAATTCCGATCAGCAGAAGTATTGTTTTTCCGATCACGGTTAACCATTTTTTTATCATGCTATTCCTCTACTTTACCGCGCGGAGCATAAAAAGCGGGGTCGATGCAAAATTAATTTTTTCTACATCATCCCAGACTTTTTTCCAGACCTCCCTGTCTGCCGTTGCTTCGCAAAAACCAGCCTGACGAATCATCCTCAGATCTTCTGTCGGACGCGCGCATCTGCTCAGAATCAGATTTCTGGCGATTTCTTCCATCTTATACGCTTCATCATATGCATTGAAATCAAAAACTTCTGCGTCCTCTACATTTCTGTGATCCTCTTCGAATGCATTCTTCTGTTTGTCATCAAAAAGATAGTTATACCATCCTGCATCAAAATTTAAAAGAATGCCTCCTTTTTTCAGAACACGGCACCATTCCTGATATGCCTTCTGCGGTTCTTCCAGATTCCAGGTGAGATTTCTTGTTACAATTACATCAAAACTTCCGTCCTGTATGTTTTCTAGATTCTGCACATCTCCTCTCATCCATGTGATCCTGGAAGCATACGTTCCCGCATTCTGCATAGCATGGTTCAGCATTTCCTGCGTATAATCTACCGCGGTCACATCATACCCTCTTTTTGCCAGGCTAATGGCGAAAAATCCAGGACCAGTTCCCATATCGGCTATTTTTATCTTTTTATCCTCTGGAATTTCTTTCAATATGACTTCCATCCAGCTCTTTTCATTGCTGTGATTCAGTTCATGACAGACAACATCCGAATAGCTCTCTGCCCGGCGTGTCCAATATTCTTCTACTTCTTTTAACATTTTCATAGTCTGCCTGTTCTTTTCTATCTGTAATTAAAGTCAAAATCCTCTTGCAGGTCTGCTGCAAAAGGATTTTGGAATTGATTTGCAGGAAGCAGAGGAAAACGCCCCGAAGCGGAGGAATGGCGGCGATTTACAGCTGTTCCCGCATCCTGCGCGTCAAAAAGTGCGGAACTTTCTGACGTTACAGGATCAAAAATTTTTGACGTAAGCATAATAACATAAAAAAAACGCTAAAATAAGCCCCTCTGGGGGATATTTTTCGCGTTTTTTCAAATTTTTTTTAATACAACCACTATTTTGCCCATCTCAATTACTTGCGTAAATTCGATGGACGCGTCTTATATCCCCATA